>JAAUYD010193509.1_pt1 | contig 127103 bp, 118 predicted proteins | sample 7278101 | NCBI WGS metagenome assembly JAAUYD01 (sample SAMN14350128, study PRJNA611818) | marine sediment metagenome | isolation source: surface marine sediment (0.6m) | place: French Polynesia: Moorea | collected 2018-08
CCAGATCCGGATGCGCTGGCGCTGCCCGACCCGGACCCACTGCCACTGCCGCTGCCAGACCCTGATGCACTGCCAGATCCGGATGCGCTGGCGCTGCCCGACCCGGACGCACTGCCAGAAGCACTGCCGGAACCGGAGCCTGAGGCGCTAGCGGACCCGCTGGCAGAGCCGCTGCCTGAAGCGCTGGCGGAGCCGGGAGCTGCGCTGAATGCGAGTTCTGTTCCATCCAGAAGATCGACCATGGAGCTGGCCGGACCTAGATCCTCTAGATCAGGATTGCTCGACCGGGAACCGCCAGCGCCGTCGTTACTCGCTTCTGCAGTGTTTTGCGGACCGGCTGCGAGCGTGATTTCGGCGTCAGCCTCGCCAAACTCAACTGCCTCATCAAGATTCTGGGCGAACGGAAATGCTTCGATTGAGGCGGAATCGAAACCAATTGGGGCCGCGGAATCCGGCGTTAACGTGATTGGCCCGAGTAGTGTCGGCGCTTCTTCGTTAACCGAGTCGAGCGGGTCAAAACTGTTTTGTGCGCCCAATTGTGTTTGCGCCGACGCTTCCACATTTTCCTGGGCAAGCTGCGGGTTTTGGACCGTTCCCTCTGGAGTATTCCGTCGTCCGGCGTCGCGGCTTGCAGCAGCTTCCGGCTGGTCGGTCGGAGGCAACGGGGCGGTGCCGCGCTTTCCATCTGAAGCGCTGCCGTCAGTCTTCCCATCGTTTGACTTTGGCGCAGCACTCGAGCCCTCGTCAGGGACGCCGCCGCCGTCATCATCCGCCATGATCATAAGTCCAGCATCGTCCGCTCAGCCTCGTCTAAGCGAGCAGACCAAAAATGCACCCACCGGACATCTATTTCGAATAATGTAAATAACTAGTAAATTAGTAGGGAAATTTGAGCTTTTCCGTACACTTTTGTGTTCATAAGCCAATCCGCGCAGCGTCGAGGCTCCGCGCGGGACACTGACTGTCCGTCTGACCCTTTTTTGTGACGCAATACATAACAGTCCTGGCTCGTCTTCTTCCTGCCAACCCTGATCTCGTCCCTAAGAATCAGTTTGAATGCTCTTAGAAATCTGAAACGCACCCAATCCGAAGCATGTGAGCAACCCCGGTATTGAGGTCGATTACGGTCATTTTGGGGCAGGCCGCGCTGCTATTCTTGCGTCGAAAATTCTGGAAATGCGGTGTGTGTTGAAAACCGCGAGCGTCGAACAGCGGCGGCGCGTTGTCCTTCAGGCTGAGAGTTAGGATTTAGCACGTGTTCACGATCACGCTGGTCACTAGAATCAACTCAGACACAGCCATCCTAGATGCGTCGGGCAGTTCGCCCGAACCATCCGGCACGGCGGTTTGATGTTGGCGACGGACAAGGAATTGGCCCATGATAAGGCTGTGGATATCGAATACTTGATAGCAACTGCACGACCGACTGCGTCAAACCATCGCCAAATTTGCTCACGAGGGTGCAATGACCAACGCGGCAGGAGACATCTCCGAGACGCCCAAGGTTGACGAAAGACCGGCAACTTCTTTGAGCGAACTATTGTCCCTCACATCATCTGCACGAGCGGCGTTCGATCAGAAAGATTGGACTAAAGCTATAAAATTGTGGAGTGATGTTTGCACCTTAGCGCCGGCGAACGGAGAAGCATTCTATCACCTTGGGCTTGCGCAAGAACATCTGCGCCGACTCGAAGAGGCTGAGGAAACACTTTCCGTAGCAGTCGCCATAGATGCGTCCGATATCGACTATAATATCGCCTATAACAGGGTCGCTGACAGGCGCCGTGTACGCGAAGCGTCCGCCGAAGTCTGGGCGAAATTCTGTGATGATTACCCTGTCGCATTCAAGGTACACAAAAATGCGATCTTTGCGGCGTTGACTAAGGAGGACTTTCAAACAGCCGATGCTGCTTATGATGTCGCGCTCGACAGGTTTGGGCGCAGCGACGACATAATTTCTCTCTCCATTGAGATACTTGCGCAAAGAGTACGGTCAAACGCGCTTGGCCTCGCGGGTGAAGCTCGGTTCTTGGAGTGTCTACAGGAAGAGCCGCCGGACGAATTGTTTGAGTATATCCCAAAACTGCTTTGGTCTTTGGTATCCTGGAACCGGACAGAAAGGCCAATCAAGACAGGTATAGGAGAGCTCGCGAAGAAAGTAATGACGCGATCGGACATCGCCGCGTTCCCCCGCGTCAATCTCGACCTTATCTGCTGCTATTTCAATATAGACAGAGACGACGCCCCCCTTCGAGATTTGAAGATCGAGTACCTTCTCAAGCTTCATAGGTTCAAGACGCATTTTGTGTATCAAGGATTCTACACCTCTTTTGATCGAGACATCGTTCGCGAATGGCTGATGGATACAGTTGCAAGTAATAGTTTTGGCCGCTTTGACGAAAACGTCATCTATAAGCTGTTTCTTATAGCAATGTCTTTGGACCGCGAAGTCTGTGCGTCTTTTTGTCGATCCGTGGATCGAACCTTCTCTCATCTTCCTGCGGATGTCAGAACTCCCATGGGGACAGTCCTGAATGCATGTCGACTTCGCGCGGCTGCTGACGAGCACGTACTCCAGACAAGAGATCTCCCCGCGCCTTCTGTTGTCCAAAAACGCCTGAAGATCGCTCTTTGCATTTCCGGCCAACTCCGGGGCTATAAGTCGGCCTGGAAGTCGTGGCGAGGGCTCAAGTTCGACGACCATGAGACCGATGTCTATGTGCATGTTTGGGAGAAAATTGGGCGTAAGTTTCCGAGCCGACCCATGGCGCACGAAGTGTTCTCCGGCGCTTTTCTTGTGGCTTATCGCTCTGTTCTGGGCTCTGTCGGCAAAGAAGCGTTCGAAGCGCTCTATCCTGGATTTATGAATTTCTTTCGTTCCGACGACAAAGTGACAGCGGCGGAACTCAAATCATACTATAAGACAGACCACGTTATTGTTGAAGATGAAGATAATGGCGCTCTGGCTGGCATGCCGAACAGCGCGAAAATGTACTACAAGGCCGACGCCTGTTTTAAGTTCGCGAGCGCAACCGGCGCCGGATATGATCTTTTTGTTCGGATCCGTCCAGACTTTCACATCAAGAAATTAGAGGCATGGGACTGGAACAGGGTTCAAAAGACGTGTCGGAGTGAACGATCAATCATTGTCGAATGCCGGCCCAAATTCGGTGATTGGTGCAACTATCAGATGGCCGATCAGTTTGCTGTTGGCGAATATGATACAATGTCAATTTTCACTGGAGCCTATACTCTAACAAAGCATGCGCAGTCACTGGGCCTGTATTCCTATCCGCGAGACTATACAATCCATGATAATTTCGGCTGGGCTACACTATATGGTGGAATTCATGTTACTGAGTCAAAGGAGTTTGGATTGCATTTTGCACTCCCCTTTGATGCTGACAAGATTGATTTAGCGGATATGCGGCTGCTGCTTCTCGCCGATATGGGTGGGACTCCCAGGCAAGACGAAGACAAATCACTGCTTAAAGCGATTGAGAGCGATATCGAGAAGGCAGGGCCCAGAGGATGAGCAAGCGGTCGACGGACTCAAAATCACAAATGGAGGCGGAAGCGCGTCGTCCCGTTTTTCGCGAAGACCTTGGCCAATTGGCGCCCGAGGGCGCGGTCTGCATAGAGCTCGGCGTCGCCGAAGGTGAATTCGCCGAGAAGTTTCTCCTGAAAAACAAACAGATCGGTCATCTGTTTGGGGTTGATAGATACGGTGACGAACGAGGTCACAACACCGACGAATACGTTGCGGCTCTCCGACGTTTAACGCCTTTCTTATCAAAGCATTCGTTATTGAGAATGTCATTCGCCGAAGCCTTGGACCTTTTCCCCGACGCGTTTTTCGACCTGATTTATGTGGACGGATACGCCCATACCGGTCAGGAAGACGGCAAGACGCTGCAAGATTGGTATCCCAAACTAAAACCAGGCGGTATCTTTAGCGGTGACGACTACCATTCAAAATGGCCAAAAGTAGTCGAAGTCGTAGATGCATTCGCTGCGGAGAAGTCGGTGAAGGTTTCAACCACGTCGAAAACAATTCAGCAATCACGTTGGTCTCGGTTTCCCAGTTGGTATTTCAGGAAACCTGGAAAGAAGGCGCTGAAAGCGCTGTCCACTCGCAACCTGAGCGACAATACGATATCGACAACAAACGCCCGCGAGAATAGTTTTAACCTCTCCGATTTAGCTTGGTTGTTCACGTGCGACAACCGAAATCGTGGCGTTATACGGCTAAATATCGACGAAGCATTCTTGCTCTGGAAAACCGCTGCAAGCGCGACGGGGGATATTCTGGAGATCAATCGAGGCGCTGGAGGCGCTACCACGCTCTTGGCGGCGGCAGCGGGGCCGGGCAGAAAAATCATCAGCATTGACCCGGCGCTTGATCTAGATCCAAAAGTTGAGAGATTTCTCCAGACCCAAAGCCCGAATATCGCCAGTGTCGAACTGTCATCCGACTCGCTTAAGACGAGCATATCGGAATCGCAGTTTGGTCTCGTTTTCGTTACAAATATCCGTAGTCGGGAATCGCTCTCAAGCCTCTTGATGTCAGCAGAGATGCGTCAAATAGCAGGCGATGGTAAAGCCCCTATTATCGCTCTTCACAACGCGGCAGTGAATCCAGGAAGGGACTATGAAGGCGGCCAAAACTATTTCGTTGGCGTTGTACGTCTTGTCGAGGAGTTGGTTCAAGAAAGGCGCTATGAATTAATCGAACAAGCGGGGTCGCTGACAATGCTTGTTAAGAATGCCAGTGATTTGCCTTGAAGTCTTCTTTCACCGCTCGCGGAACGATTCTTCTCGAGCACGTGTGATCGGTTTCAGAAGGTACTGTAGAACGGTGCGCTCTCCGGTGAGCACGTCCACTGTGGCTTGCATGCCGGGCACCACCGGCAACATGCGTCCGTTATGGTAAAGAGCGTTTTGGTCGACCCGCACCGCGACGCTGAAATACTGTATACCTTGCTCGTCTTCCAAAGCGTCGGCGCTAATCGTTTCAACGGCGCCGGTCAGGCTGCCATAGACGGAGAAATCATAGGCGGTAAGTTTTACGTCCGCAGTCTGGCCTTCATGCAAGAACCCAATATCGCTGGGAGACATTTTCGCTTCAACCAAGATGGTGTCGTCGACAGGCGTAATTTCGATGATTGGGCCGCCAGGGCGCACGGTCCCGCCGAGCGTATTGGCGTGTACGATATTGACGACGCCGTCAACGGGCGAATAAAGCACGGTCCGCGCAAGCTTGTCTTCTGCGTCCCTGACGGATTCAGAGAGCACGGTGAGCTCGCGTTTATTCTGTGAAATTTCAGTCAGAATTTCCGAGCGGAACGTCGCAACGGTGCCCGCGAGGCGTTGCTGCGCTTCTCGAACGGCGGCTTCGGTTTTCGGCAAAAGCGCATTGATCGACGCCATTTCCGTCTCGATGTCAATTTGCTGCTGCTGCAAATCCAACAATCGAACGCGGGGCACATAACCGTTCTCGACCGCCGGCTGGAACACCGCGATGCGCTCGTCCACCAGCGCCAAGGACCGTTTTAGGTTCTCCAGTTTGGATCTCTGTTCGGCAGATTCCTGTATCCTTTGAGCCAACTGACTTTCGCCGACCACATAATTCACATTGAACTCGCGGATCCGCGCATTGAACAATCTTCTTTGATCGGGCGCGAGCTCTGAACCATATTCAGCCACCGGTCCCTCTGACTCAAAGGCGTCGATATATCCAAGTAGCGCTTCCTCCCGAGCAATCGCGTTTGTGAGGGACGATTTTCGGGCCCTATGTTCGCCGACCTCCGATGAGAACCGCGTGCCGTCCAATCGGGCCAGTTCCTGGCCGGCGGTTACCTGATCGCCTGCCCGCACCAACATGGCCGACAATACGCCGCCTTCCAGGTTCTGAATGATCTGGGGCCTTGCGGATGCGATGACTTGTCCGGATCCGTTGGAGATCACATCAATCGACGCATTGGAGGCCCAAAATACGCCCAGTCCAAGGAATATCGCGAAACCGAAGAGAAGCGCGCGACCGCCGTGCCGCTTCGTGACCTGCGCATGACTCTCCTCTTTTTTGTGAAGCGTGTGCTTTTTGGCGCCGCTTTGGTCGAGAGCCATGGCTGTATCTCCGATCAGGCCGAAATCGAGGCCGATTTGATCAATCCACCCCGCAATATCTCACGAAATAGTATAAAAAACGTTATCGACCAGAGCCGGACCAGATCTTTGGTTTGAGATATTGTGGTGAGGCTTGCCCCCAACTCAACGGCGAATCCAGATGACCGCTCCGCCGTGCCTAAGCGCGATTCTGTCCATGAAGCACGGTTACCGGCGGCCGTGACTCGCCGGCGCCCATGGCCTCGAGGACATCGTCACGTGCGCCGTCCAAAGCGACACGACCGTTCTCGATCACGAGAACACGATCAACCAGCGCCAACAGGCTCCGTCGATGCGTCATCAAAACCAGCGAATGCGACGGTTCCAAATAGGCGCGCAGCTTTTTTAGGAACGTCGCTTCCGCATCAAGATCCATCGTGTTGGTGGGCTCATCCAATAGCAGAATTTTCGGCTCGCCGACCAGAGCGCGCGCTAATCCCAGATATTGTTTTTGGGCGCCGGACAGATGTTTCCCGCCCTCGCCAATATCGAAGGCGAAACCTTCTTGGCGCGATTTTACGAAATCAGTTATGCCGGACCTCTCAGCCGCGCGTTGGACGGCTGCATCATCAGCGTCAGGATTGCCCATAATGATGTTGTCTCGAATGCTGCCACGAAGCAGGCCGATATTCTGCATCATGCTTCGGATATGGCGACGCAACGCAATGGGATCGACCTGTCTGATATCGGCGCCGTCCAGTAAAATCGAACCTGCGGTCGGTTCGTAAAGGCCCAAGAGCAGGCGCCCAATCGTCGATTTGCCCGCCCCGCTTCGCCCTATGATGGCGACTTTCTCGCCAGCGTTGAGCCTGAAAGAAACCGTGTTGAGCGTTGGCGTGTCCGAGCCCGGGTAGGTAAAGCTAACGTCCCGAAACTCGATATCGCCCGACAGCGAGATACGACCGGACGCATGAACGCCTGAGGCGGGCGCGTCCCGCTTTGTATTCATGAATTCGTTTAACCGTCCGAGCGCGGCCCGCGCTTTGCTCCATTTCAGAACGGTCTGTCCAAACCGGGCGAATGGGGCGACCGCGAGGCCGCTTAAGAGCATCGCGGCGAAAAGGGCCCCTGGCGTGACGCCGCCTTGCAACGTCAGCAAAACACCAAGGATGATCGTAATCACTGGAACCGCGCGCTGGACGCCGCCAACGAGACTAGTAGAGACGGTGGACCAGCTTCGGGACTTGGAACGGGCGTGAGAGGCTCTATCCAATACGGTGCGCAGGCCTTCTTGCCGCCACGCTTCAGCGCCATTCGCTTTGAGCATCTCTATATTGGCCGCCGTCTCGGCCAAGAATTTTTGTTTCTCCGTTGAGAGTTTCTGTGATTCGACCGTCACGTTTTGAAGTACAAACTGGGTAGAAAAAGTGATCGCGGTCAACAGCACAATCGCCACAGCGGGCACCCAGGCGAGTGGGCCGACGAACCAAAACAAAACACCGACGAACATAAGTGCGAAGCCCATATCAGCTATGCTGACGAGGCTGTCCGAGACGGTGAATTCACGCAGTGCATCATATTCGGAGATAGTACTCGCAGCGTCGCCGGCTTCATTCTCCCCAACGGCTAAGCTACGCGCTAGTAGCTGGTCGAACATCGCCGATTCAATCTCCGCGTCTGCACGGGCGGACGCGGCGTTTATCACGCGCTGACGAATGAAACCAAACACGAACTCAAAAAGAATCGCGATGCCAAGCCCAATCGACAACGTCCACAACGTCGCGAGCGCCTGGTTGGGGATAACCCTGTCGAAAACAATCATCGTGCCGAACGGAAACACCAACCGCAAAACGTTCAAGAGCATCGAAGCCACTGCGACCTCGGCCAAGGATCCCCAAGACCGCCGGATCGCCGCCCAGAACCAGTGGGCGCGGCTGTTGGCGTCCGCCCCCAATGACTCCCGCTCCCGGTCGACCAATTGAGACTCGTGCGGCCGCACGAGAAATACGCGATCCCCCATGGAAATCGGAGCCGTCGGCTCCATCGACGTGACCGCCCCGTCGCTATGAAACCGCACTACGGTATACTGGCCGTTTGGCAGTTTACCGGTGACAAGGCGAAGGCCTGCCGTCTCACCGACTAAGACAATGGGGAGATCCATGTCATATCCGCCCGCATGTGTCTCAATTTCGGCTAAGCCTATGCCGACGTGAGCGGACAATTGGAATAGGTCGAGTATCCCCGCGGCCTGGGCCGATAGTCTCGACAATTCATCGGCGAACCGGGCCGGACGAATGGGGATATGCAGGTAGCGATGCAGATAAAGTAGGAAGGCGGTCGTTTGAGCGTCGAGGTCGACACCCGGCGAAAATCCAACCAAATCGTCGTCGGGTGAGGCAGGCTGGTCATTTTGCGTGGACATTGTCGTCATAGCGCCACCCCATATTTCGCGCTAGACCGCACCGCCACACCGATGCGACGCGGCGCACAAAGGACCAACGCTTCCGGCTCGGAAACGATCAACCAACGCCGCAGACCCAGCCCTCTAGCCGGCGCGACCGCGGTGGCGACACCCTGAATGGCCAAAACAGACCTCTTTCGCTCGCTGGCCCTAATTCAATCTCGGTTCACGTCCCCGCGCCGGCGCAAAGGCTCAGCAGAAAACCGGGCCGACTGCGTCGGTAACGCCTCAGTGGGCTCGTCCACCTTGGGCGGATCGACATTAAAGTACGCCAGTAACTTATTCTGCGCCGCAAGAATGCGAAAACCAGCGAACAAGCTTGAATAATAAAGAGTTCGCTCTTCGACGCGTGAATTAAACAAGATGTTGAGCGAATCCAGGACATCAAGCAGCGTCTTTTCGCCGATAAGGAATTGAGCCTCATAGGATACAGACACCGTTCTCGACACTTCAATTTGACGGCTGACATTGTCGATACGGTCCAAATCGAACCGTCTTTGATCCCACGCCGAACGCACCAACCTTTCGACCTCGCGTCGGACATTCGCCAAACGCTCTCTTTGCTCCTGAACACGCAGCCGCTGCTCTTGAGCGTCCGCTGTGTCAATGCCGCCTCGGAACACGTTCCAGCGCGCAACAATCAGCAACTCCGCAGCCGTCTCATCCGAGTCGTCCAAGCCATTGTTCTCGTCGCGCGAAACACTGCCTTCAAGCGTGACAGTTGGGAAAAATTCGGCGTCCGAGCCAAGTCTTAGCGCCTCGGCCGCGCGAATATCAGCTTGGACGGTCAAGATGCCTGGATTGTCGTCCAGCGCTGTGGCGATCGCCTCCTCTAGACCGTAGGGGAAATCAAAGCTCGGTTCTTCTCCAAGTGTCGGATTGACGATTTCTTGCCCTACCAATTCAAGCAGATTGTTCCGCGCGTCGACAGCGGCTTGGCGGAATTGAATCGCGGAACGCTCAGCGCGGATCAGCCTTTCCTGGACCTGATCCAAATCTGTAAAGCTGGCGACGAAGGCATCTACTTGCCCCTGGACGGCGACATAGACCCGCTGGATCGAGTCAAATTCATCCAGCGCGAACTGTTCGGCCTCCAGAGCGCGCAAGAGTTCAAGATATTGCTGAATGACGTTCAAAGCGAGGGATTCGCTGCGATCGACAAGGCGCGTCTCGGCCGACTCCGAGCGCGCCTGCTGACGATCAACTTCCGACTTTGTTCGTCCCCAATCGTAGACCAACTGGCTGATACGCAACTCGCCCCGGCCAGCCGCGCCAGAGTCGCTGCTGTCATTGTCGTCTAGATCTTGATAGCGAGGCCCAACGCTTCCAAACACGTCAACTGACGGCAGATACAGGCCGCGAGCTTGGTCCAGTTCTTTCAGAGACGCCAGGCGCGCAAAGTTCGCCTCCTTAAGAAGCGGTGAATTTCTGACCGCTATGGAGATGCTGTCGGCCAAATCTTGGGCCGATGCGCTCGCCGCGCCGAGGGCGGCCATAGCTCCGACGGACGCGGCGCATAAGACGCTTCGCCAGATGCGCGACGGTTTAGTCGAATGGCCCAGGCCTGACGCTCTCTGAGCGCGCTTACCCACGTTCCCTCCGCCAATTACCGCATTCAACCATGAGCATGAGATCGCCACCCATCGATCTCTCCTTTTACGGCGCACCCTATTTCATCGAAGATCGCTTGTCACCCTAAAGCACGAAGCAAATATCGGGCCAGCGCGAAATGCCTGTGGCCCGAGCCCGTTGTGTCCTTGGATTATAGGGCGAGTCCTTGGGTTTCGTTATCACTGCTCTCCTTCTAGTCGAAGATCAGCAGACCGCAAATAGTAGCCTACGTAAGTGCCCAAGTTTAGGGGCGTACCCAACTTCCAAGGGACAAGCGCTGGCTCGAGACGAATAGCCCCGAGTTTTCTAGACGCCTTCGGGTTTCAGTTCCTGCTGTCTTTCGTACTCGACGGGCGACAGCATCCCGTTCCTCGCATGCTTCCGCTTTGAATTGTAGAACAACTCGTTTCTGCTGGGCGTCCTCCCAAGCACGCTTGCTCAGCGGGTTCTTCAGCTAGGCATACAAGCTGCTCGGATGGATGCGAAGGCAGCGGCACATCGCCTGCAACGAATACAGAGAACGATGTTCGGCGGCGGATGCGTATCTCACTTGTGCGGCATGGCCTTCGGACCGATGGCGCGCGTACGGCGCCATCTAGTTCCATGCAATCTGCGTTTCTTGCTACGCGCCGACCTGGATCAGCTCTGACTGCGCGGCCGCTCGGATCGAGTCGGATAGCTCGCGCATTAAGGCGCTGGAGCGACTGGAATAACGCCAAATGAGCGGGGTTCGAACCCGAACACCCGGCGCCAGTTCGACCAGTGTCCCGTCGTTCAGATGCTCCTCCGCCATGACCGTCAAATGCATGCCCCAGCATGCGCCTTCTAAGCATGCTTTGAGATGTCCGGCCACCGACGGTATCCAATGCGTTGGAAACCGGACCGCTTGGCCGAGGGCGGTTTGCGCCCACTGATCGGGCAACGTATCGGAACGATCGAAGGTGACGGCTGGCGAATGGGACAATGTTTCGGGTGACACGCCGGCTTGTAAAAACCGGCTAACATAATCCGGCGAAGCGGCGGCCGCATATTCCAACGACCCCAGTTGCATTTTTCGGAAGCCGCTTAAGACAGGTCCGTCGGACGTTACCGCGGCGATGACGCCGCCGGTTTTGAGCAATTCCAATGTGTCCTCTTGATCCGCCGCGACGATATCGAACAACACCGCATGCCTTTGCGCGATCTGCGCCATCGCCTTCTCGAACCAGACACCCAGACTGTCAGAGTTCACGCCAATGCGAAGGGTCGGCCAGGCCTCTGGAGCCTCCGCTGGCACAGCCGCACCCGCCTTTGCATATTCGAACTCGAGCAGGCGCACTGTTTCTGTATGCTGAAATAGCCGCGCGCCTGCCTCAGTTGGCCGCACTGGTTTCTCTCGAACAACTAAGATGCTGCCTGTCTGAACCTCTAAAGCTTGAATGCGCTGCGACACAGCTGACTGTGTAATGTTCAGGACTTGGCTGGCTCTTTCGAAGGAGCCCTCGCGGATCACCGCGGACAGCGCTTCCAGTCGCTTATAGTCGAACATCGATTGATCGTCCCGGTCGGTTTGTATGAAAAGCGTTTCTTGGCCTACTGAGCCGCTCAAGGGTAAGAGCAATATCATAAGTCTGTCTAATGTGACTGTATCAACATTAACTTCTAAGATTCAAGAACTGAAAGTACCAATGTCTCCGGAAGAGCACTTCAAGCTCGCATTGAAAAGCGGAGGCGGTCATGAGCGGCGACAGGATCAAGCAACAGTTCTCGCGGGAGTTCCGGAATTACGAAAAACCCACCGTTCGGGCTGCTTGGTTCGTATTCGCGTCCTATGTCGGACAAATAATCGCCGCTGTCGCCATCGGCGTTTGGCTACTCCCGGCCACGTCATTCATCGGCATAATCGGCGTCGCCTGTCTCGCGGTCTTCATCGCCACGCGCATGCGCGGGCTGCAGAACATTGTTCACGAATGCTGCCACGCCACATTCGCCGATGACAAATCCACCAACCGTACGATCGGACGCCTCGCGGCGAGCTTGGCGCTGGATTCTTTCGAGACGTATCGCTCGGAGCACATGACGCACCACGCACATACTGGTGACTATGAGCATGATGACGATCTGAAAGCGCTAAAGGCATTTCGCCTGGAAGACGCACTCACCCCCGCCACGGTGATCCGCCATGCGCTCACCCCTTTGCTTGGCTTGCACTTTGCTCACTATGTCAAAATCGACCTTTCCGCGGCGGATGGCGGGCTGCACCAACGGCTCAAACTCGCTCTCATCATCGCCACGATCATATTCACGCTGATCAATCCGATCGCGGGCGTCGCCCTTGTCCTGGTCCCGTATCTGTGGCTGCGCAGCGCCCTAAACTATTGGACCGATTGCATCGACCACGCTGGCTTGATCGGCAACTCGGACGCGCTCCATCAGTCGCGCAACGCTTTGGCCCGAGGCCTGACCCGCGTGGTCCTGTTTCCGCGCAACGATTGTTTCCACCTCGTGCATCACATGTTCCCGATGGTCCCCAGTAAGCACCTGTCTGTTTGTCACGACCAGCTCATGGCCGACCCAGCCTACCAAAGCCTGCACATGCCGCGGCCTGTTTCGGCGGCTCACACCGGCTCAATCAGCGAAGCCGCCTAATCGTTAATAGCGCCCGACCGTAAGGAGATCTGATATGCCCTTTATCACCGGACTCAGCATGACAGCCGCGATGATCGTCGCCCTCGGCCCACAGAACATCTTTCTGATCCGCTATGGTCTCGCCAAGGATCGCCGCGTATTCAAGGTCGCCGGTCTGTTCGTTCTGATTGACCTGACGCTGATCACCATCGGCTCAATGGGCGTTGGGACGATGATCGCGTCGAATGAGATGCTGCGCGTGGTCTTTTCCGTTCTCGCAGCCGCCTTCTTCGCGGCCTATGGGCTGGCAAGTCTCCGGAACGCGTTCCGGCACAAAAAGCCGACCAATCTCAGCGGAACAAACGCCGCCCAAGCCGGCGTGGCCGCCGCTGTCGCCGTCTCGGTCATCAATCCCGGCGTTCTGATGGACACGATCGTTCTTGTCGGCGGGTTGGCCGGCCAGTTCATCGAGAAAACGGATCGCATCGCCTTCGCTTTTGGCGCGGTCATGGCCTCCTTTCTTTGGTTCTTCGCGCTTTCCGCCGTCACCTATTGTGCGGCGCGGTTCATCACTGGGGATGGCGTTTGGAAGTGGCTCGACCTATCCGTCGGCGTTCTGATGCTGGTCCTAGGCGGCTTTATCGCGCATGAAAGCTATCCGGCTGTTGTCGCTTATATCTCCCAATTCTAACGATCGAAGCGCTAAAATCTGACCTCTAAGGCCGCCAAGGAGTTGCTCCTCGGCGGTCCTTTTTTTATCAAAACGATTAGTCTTATTAATGTTAGATAATTATTATTAGTTCGACTGTTCTACGTTTCTGGCCTCAAATGACATCTCAGCAAACTGAAGCGCAACGGGTCGCGAACACAGCCCGAGTAGTCGAAGAACCGAGGGGATGGTCAAATGTCAGAAAAAAAGAATTCACTCTCTACAGTCTATGCTGTTCACAATCGACGTATAGAAGTGATTGGGCGCATGCTTGATTGGATAATTCATGAGCTTCGCGACCTAGATCGAAACGACCTCGCCGAGTCTATAGATCAAATCAGAGATCAATTGGATCGAGACGGTCCAGCTCTCCAGTGAGCGACCCTACCACTCATTCAAGAACAGATTAGCCAAACGGACGCATGCCCCAAGTCATTTGTGATTGGTCTAAAGAGGCCTTTTCCGGCTTGATGTTTTGCACGTGTCTTGGACGGCCATAGACAATGCCAATTCGAGCCGCTCAGCGATCCGTATCCAGGTTAATTGGTGTTCTCTAGGCCAACGCCATAAGCGTCCGGTAACGCCGCCGGTTGAGGATTTCAGGTAAGGCAGCAGTGTTTGAACTTCTTGCCGGAGCCGCAGGGGCAAGGGTCGTTTCGTCCGACCCTAGGCGTCTGGGAGGCCGCGGGTGCTTGGCCTTGTTTGCGGATACGCCAGTTGTGGAGTTGCTAGACACAGTAGGGGATCATGTCGGTGGCCTGGGCGAAGAGTTCCTCGATCGAGTGTTCGGGGTCGTCATCGAACTCCTCGTCGAGCCAATCTGCTGTGGCCTCTTTGGGGGCGGCAAGGGCCAGCAGGACGGAGAGCGCGGTCGCGGCGTCGTCGTCCCCGCCCTCGGCGATCTCGATCCAGCTATCCGGGCGGAGCGCCATGGCCTCGGCGAATCCGAACAGCTAGAACAGGCAAACCGTCTCTCCGGCCTCGTCCACATCGTAGAGCGGTGCGTAGCGGCCACCGCCGCGCACCAGCGCGCGGCCGGTGATGTTGTAGAGCTTCATGACGGGGTTGATGGCGGCGCGTATATGGTCTTCGTCGGCGAAGACCGGTTCGGTATCTTCACCCCGACCCCAGATCCCTTACAACCATTCGCCGGGCAGGATCAGATCCGGGCAAACGTGGATGCCGGCGAGATAGCCATCGAGCTGGCTGAGCAGCATGGGATCTGAGCTACTCCCCAATCATTGGACAATATCTGGCGTGATCTAGAGTATCGGGCGAATTGACGGAATCCTTTTGGGATTTCCCTTATTGGCTGATTTGTGATTCAACGTTGCAGGAGTTGGATCATGGGCAAACCTTTATCGGCGGATTTACGCAAGCGCGTTGTGGCGGATGTAAAGGGTGGCAATTCGTGACGGGGAACTGCGGTCCGGTTCGGGGTTGCGGCCTCAACGGCGGTGCGGCTTCAGGCGCGTTGCGAAGAGACGGGTTCCGTTGCCCCGGCCCGGATCGGCCAGCCCAAGGGCAGCGGCACGCTCGGCGGTCACCGTGACTTCATCAACGCTCATGTGGAGGCCCGGCCGGACATCACCATACCGGAGCTTGCAGCGGCGCTTCTGGCCGAGCGGGGCGTTGAGGCGGCCCCTTCCAATCTGTCGAAATTCCTGTGCCGGGCGGGCTTCACATATAAAAAATCGCTGCTGGCGTCGGAGAAAGAACGCGCTGACGTCAAGGCCGAGCGCGATACATGGCAAAACCAGCGCCTGCCGGCCATAAGGGCGGCGCCCGGACGGCTCGTATTCATTGATGAGACATGCGTGAAGACCAACATGACGCCACTGAGGGGCCGCAGCCGCAACGGCCAAAGGCTGCTTGCCGACGCGCCCTTCGGCAAGTGGAACACCCAGACCTTCATTGCCGGACTGCGCTGCGACAAACTGGTGGCGCCCTGGGTGATAAACGGCGCCATCAATGGCGAGGCCTTCGACACTTATGTAACCACCCAGCTGGCGCCGGCGCTCAAACCCCGCGATGTGGTGGTCTGGGACAATCTCAATGTCCACAAAAGCCCCAGAACCGCCGAGGCTGTCAGGGCGCGCGGGGCATGGATCCTGTTCCTGCCGCGCTACTCCCCCGATCTCAATCCGATCGAAAAGGCCTTCTCAAAACTCAAGACCCTGCTCAGAAAGGCCAAGGCCAGAACATATGACGACCTGTGGAAAGCCGTCGGACACATCTGCGGATTGTTCTCGCCCCAGGAGTGCTGGAACTACTTCAAGGCAACCGGATGCGCTCCAAACTAATCGCCTGATGCTCTAAGCTACTCTTTGCACCTGCTGATCGGGTTGGTTTTGGTTGATTGCCTGCCAGTAGATCACGGCGGGCGGCTTGCCGCCAAGGGCGGTGTGAGGTCGTTTTCGATTGTAGAATTCCATCCATTTGCGGATACCGGCCCGAGCCTGTGATCCGGTCTCCCAGGCATGCAGGTTGGACCTGTCCCGTTTTAGTGCCGCCCCATGTGCTCGTTTAGGCCACTTTCCGTTCGAAGGCGACTGGGCTTTTCCAGCCCAATGCTGAGTGCCGTCGACGCGGATTGTAGAGGCCGTCGATATAGCGGCCAAGGGCGGTTGTCGCAGCGTCGCGTGTCTGGAAGACGGTCCGCCAGACCATCTCGCTCTTGATCGTCTTGAACACGGTTTCCACCATGGCATTGTCATAACAATTGCCCTTGCCGCTCATCGACGGCGTGATCTTGTGCGCCGTGAGGAGCCGCCGGTAGTCGTCCGAGCAATGCTGGCCGCCGCGATCCGAATGGTGGATCAGGCCGGGTCCCGGCTGCCGCAGGGCGATGGCCCGCCGCAATGTCTTGAGTGCCAGGTCCTTCTTCAAGCGGTCGCTCGTCGCCCAGCCGACAATGCGCCGTGAATAGAGGTCGAGTACGATCGCGAGATAAAGCCAGCCTTTCGCCGTCCAGATGTAACTGATATCGGCGCCCCATTTCCGGTCGGGACCGTCACAGACGAAGTCCTGATCGAGGAGGTTCGCGACGACCGGGCCACCGTGACCGCTGTCAGTGGTCTTCTTGTATCGGCGTTTCTGTAAGGCCCTCATACCGTTGTCGCGCATCAGCCGGGCCACGCGGTGGCGGCCGACGGTCAGCCCTTCCTCGACAAGCTCGGCATGCATCCGTGGCGATCCGTAGGTCTCGTTGGATATCGCGAACTGGGTGCGGACATGCGCCAGCAGGACCATATCGTCGAGCTGGCGTTTGCTCGGGCTCCGGCTCCTCCAGGCGTAGAACCCCCATTGGGAACCCACTGGCGCTGACATCCAGCACCCGGCAGATCCGTTCGACGGAAAGATCGGCCTTCATCGCATCGATGAGCCGGAACCTCATCGACTTGTCTCCTTGGCGAAGAAGGCCGCCGCTTTTTTTAGGATATCGCGCTCCTGCCGAAGAATCTCGTTCTCCTTGCGCAGCCGCGCCAGCTCCTTGTCCAGGTCGTCATGCGGACCGGCAAGAAGATCCGCTTCCCGAAACTGCTTCTTCCAGCGCGTCAGCGTCGATCGACCGATCCCAAGATCTTCGGCTACTTCGAATATCGTCCGACCGCTCGTCTCCGTCAGATGAACCGCCTCCCGTTTGAACTCATCCGTAAATACACGTCTCTCTTGTCTGCCCATCGGATCCTCCTGCAGCTCTCAAAACTATCAGAAAGTCCCTCCACTTTTGCAGGGGAAGTCCATTGAGATACGACTACAATCATCAACGAGCCCATTCGAGCCTCGAAGGGCTATCCACAAGGGAGTATCGAAAACGGTCAAGTGCGGATCAAAACCTGGACAGAGCTAACTTACGAACGCGGACAATCCGGGGAGCAAGTCACGCGAGACAGCCTTTTCTAGTGCGACATGCCTTGCTAAACAGGCTAGCGTCACCGACAGTTTCGAAATTAAATGTCTGATACCGTAGTAGGAATAGCCCGAAGACTTTGTCATTGCGACCGGTGTGCGGATGCCAATGCTCGACTTTGTCAACGCCGCCGCCAAGGAACTAGGTATGAAAATCCGTTGGCATGGCGACGGCGTGGACAAGATTGGCTGCCGGTTCCCCCGTCAGCCGCACGATAGCGGACATCCAACTCATTCAAAGGCTCCCTTAGTCGCCGTCGACTCCCGCTACTTTCGTCTCACCAACGGCGAAATCTTTGTTACGAAGCCCGTAAGGCCAAAGCCAAACACGGGAGGCCAAGGATCTCCTTCAATGGCCTGATTGTAGACATAGTGCGGGAGTATTTGACGTCGGCCGAACGTAAGAACTAGACAGAAATACAGGCTACAAGGCCATGATGAACATTGAGCGAGTCATAGAATAGAAGAGGCGGTATGGTGAAATTCGGATTGGTCGGTTGCGGACGGATTGCGAAACGGCATGCAGAGTTGTTGAGCGGCGTCGTGCATGGCGCAAAGCTTGTTGCCGTTTGTGATTTGGATGCCGACAAAGCCAGAGCTTTCGGCGACAAATTTCGCACAACCTGGTATACGGACATGGCCGAGATGATGGTTCGGTCGAACCCTGATGTGGTCGCTATCTTAACGCCAAGCGGTTTGCATTGCCAGCACGTCCTTCAATTGGCGCCTTATGGAAAGCATATCGTCGTTGAAAAACCGATGGCGCTTACTCTCGACGATGCAGACGCCATGATTTCGGCTTGTGATGCCTATGGTTGTCGTTTGTTCGTCGTTAAGCAAAACCGCTTCAACTTGCCGGTTGTGAAACTGCGCGAGGCCATAGAGAAGAAGCGTTTTGGAAAACTGGTTATGGGCACGGTACGGGTTCGTTGGTGTCGCACTCAAGACTATTATGATATGGATGCTTGGCGCGGCACCTGGGCGTTGGACGGCGGCGTGTTGACCAATCAGGCCAGCCATCACGTTGATTTGCTCGAATGGATGATGGGTGATATCGAGTCGGTGTTCGCCAAGAGCGCGACGGCGCTAGTGGACATTGAGCCCGAGGACACGGCGATCGCGGTGCTCAAGTTCCGCAACGGCGCACTGGGCTGTATTGAGGCGACGACGGCGACCCGGCCTAAGGATCTCGAGGGTTCCATCTCCATACTTGGCGAGCGTGGCGCCGTCGAAATCGGCGGCTTTGCGGTCAATCAGATGAAGACTTGGTCTTTTGCCGAACCGGAGCCTGACGATGCCGATGTGGTGCAATCTTACTCGGTTAACCCGCCTAATGTCTATGGGTTTGGCCATCAGGCCTACTACGAGCACGTACTAGAATGTCTACAGAGCGGTAGGGAGCAATTGGTCGACGGGTTGGAGGGGCGCCGCAGCGTCGAACTGATCAGCGCCATCTATGAGTCGATCGAGACGGGGCGTGAAGTGCCACTCCGCTTCATTCCGAAGCGTTGCCGGCTTGGTGGAGGGAGTAGTGCCTGAGCATCTGCCGCAGGTGCTTGAGTGTGGCATACGCGACGTCGTTTTCGGCGCTGGCGTGAGGGTGGTCCAGCCGGTCAATCTGTATGGTTGCCGGATTGAAGATAGCTGCTTCATAGGGCCATTTGTTGAGATACAAAAAGACGTGCGTATCGGTGCGCGGACACGGGTTCAATCGCACAGCTTCATATGCGAACTGGTGAGCATCGGCGATGACTGTTTCATCGGCCATGGCGTGATGTTCATCAATGATACGTTTGCGACTGGTGGAGTATCGGGAGGGCGGAAGGACTTGTGGCGCTGCACAAGCGTCGGCAACCGGGTCTCCATTGGCTCCAATGCGACTATTCTTCCGGTTGAAATCTGTGACGACGCAATCATCGGCGCCGGAGCGGTGGTGACCCGCCCAATAACCGTACCTGGGCGCTATGCCGGCAACCCGGCCCGAATGCTTAGATAGAGAGGAGAAGAGTGAGGCAGCCCCATCAACCGTCGCACGCACGTCTTAACTGAATATACAAAGCCATGCGTGGTATCCCCTTTGCCGACCTGCACTCTCAGTATCAGAGCATCAAGCAGGAGATTGATGACGCCATAGCAGCGGTCATACGCGGGTCCGCCTACATCCGTGGACCATACGTGGAGCGTTTTGAGGCGGAGTTCGCTGAAGCCATGGGCGCGCCCCACTGCGTATCCTGTGGCAATGGGACAGACGCCCTTTACATCGCCATGCATGCCTTTGGCGTCCAGTCCGGGGACGAAGTTATTACGACCGCACATTCCTGGATTGCCACTTCCGAAACCATCACTCAAGCAGGCGGCCAAGTCGTTTTCTGTGATACCGAGCGCGACAGTTTCAATATCGATGCAACCCAAATTGAGGCCAAGATTACGCCTCGAACCATTGGCGTCATCGCCGTGCACCTCAATGGGCAGCCTGCGGACATGGACGCGATCATGCTTATCGCCCAAAACAACGGGCTATGGGTCATAGAAGACTGTTCCCAAGCGCATCTGGCCCGACACAAAGGGCGGATGGTCGGGACCTTCGGATAGGCGGCGACTTTCTCCTTCTACCCAAGCAAGAACCTAGGGGCGATGGGGGACGCTGGCGCCGTCACTACTGCAGATCCGAAGTTGGCTAGACGCATGGCCATGTTCGCGCGCCATGGCGGGCTGCGCAAAGGCGACCACCAAATTGAAGGCATCAATAGCCGCCTCGACGGACTTCAGGCGGCCATCCTTTCGGTCAAGCTACGCCACCTGCCTAAATGGACGCGCGCCCGCCAATCGAAGGCCGCAGTTCATGATTCCATGCTGGTACGGGCTAAGGGCTCGTCAACTCCGCAACGTCTCGACGGAACGGAGCACGTGTACCATACCTACTCTGTACGCCATGAGCGCCGGGACGAACTGAAGAGTATGCTGTCTGAGCATGGCATTCAGACGGGGATCAACTATCCGGTGGCTCTACCGTTCCTTCCAGCCTACAAGCGGCTTGGGCACGTATCTGCAGATTTCCCGAATGCGTGGCGCAACCAGTCGGGAATTCTATCGCTGCCCGTCTATCCCGAACTCGCCCCTGAACAGCAGAGCCGTGTGGCGCAGGCCGTGATCCAAGCATGCGAACAGTTAATCTAATTGAGGAAGCAGCATGATAGTGGTCGTCGATTATGGGATGGGCAATCTTGGCGTCATCGTCAACATGCCCGAATTCCGAGCATTCGAAGCAGAAGTTGGTGCGGGACCGGAAACCATCGCCAAAGCGTCCAAACTCATCCTCCCTGGTGTGGGAGCCTTCGATCGCGCCATGCTCAATCTTAGGTCAAGCCAATTGATCCCGGTACGGGAGGAGGTCGTGCTCAAGCGCAAAACGCCTGTGCTGGGGGTGTGCCTGGGCATGCAGTTGTTGGGCCGTCGCAGCGAAGAAGGTCACGGGGAGACCGGCCTGGGTTGGATCGCCGCCGACACCGTGCGTCTGAGTGGCGCCGCTCGCCATGGACTGAAGATCCCCCATGTTGGATGGAGTGCTGTGCAACCAAGACCTGGAAATCTCTTGTTCGTACACAGTGACGAGGCTCCGCGCTTTTAATTCGTGCACAGATATCACATGCATTGCGATGACCCGGGAGATATCGCGGCCACCTGTGAGTACGGCGAACCTTTTTGCTGCGCCGTCTCTAACGGACACATCCACGGGGTTCAATTCCACCCCGAGAAGAGCCACCGATATGACATGATGCTGCTAAAGGCTTTCGCGGAGTGGCGTTGAATGTGGGCGCGCTTGATTCCCATTCTGCTGTTGGACCGTTCTTTTAGATTGGTCAAGACTGTACGTTTCGGAGAGCGCACCTACGTTGGCGATCCCTTCAATGTCATCCGCCTCTTCAATGAAAAAGAAGTCGACGAGATCTGCCTGCTCGACATCGACGCCACGGCCGACGGCCGTGCTCCCGACGTCGGATTCGTCACGGAACTAGCCTCGGAATGCTTCATGCCGTTGGCTTATGGCGGCGGCGTCGAGTCACTTCAAATGAGTGAATCTCTAATCAAATCCGGCGTAGAGAAGCTGGTGATCGGAAACAACGCCCCTAATGGCCAATTCATCGGCGAAATGGCGCGACACTTCGGCTCTCAGGCTGTGGTCGCTTCGGTAGACGTCGCCCGCCAGGGTCGTGGTTTGGAAGTTCGCACCTTAAATGGCCAGCCGGTTGTCCTCGGGGATCCATACGAATATGCGCATCGCTTAACCGACGCCGGCGTGGGCGAAATTCTGCTCAACGACATTGATCGGGATGGTCCCGTCAAGGATACGATTTGGAAATTGTATCCCGCATGTCCGCCGCCGTGAATGTTCCGGTCATTGCCCTGGGCGGCGCTGGGAGCCACCACCATCTGTGCCAAGGTCTGATGGCGGGAGCTTCCGCCGTGGCTTCGGGCAGCGCGTTCATCTTTTACGGCCCCCTGCGGGCGGTGCTGATCACTTACCCCACTACTCAGGACATGGCAGCCGTCTGCCTTCCACTGGAGGGACGGCCATGACGAGCGCGCGCATCTGCTCGCGCTGCGTCATGGATAGTAGCAACCCGCAAATCGTCTTCGATGAGGAGGGTATATGTAATTGTTGCACCGATGCGGTCGCGCGCATGCCTGTATCGAATGGGCGCCGGCGTCAAGCGCCTGCTGCGCCGTTTCCGAAGTGTGCGATAGCTCCAAGCATCCGAACGCGCCTGCGACTGTTGTCTTTGCTCAACGCCGATCTTCACATGATGCCTACGGCCTCCTAGCCATGATGTTCGTGAGCATGTTGCCTGAAGTGTTTGGGGTAGCGCCGGTTGTTCGGGCAATCGTTCTGGTGATGCAGCAGAATCTCTCTAGCTTACATTTGTCTCTTCAGTCCATATTCGACGTCTTGGAGCCGACGTGACGAGAGCATTTCTTGGTGGGCGCCTTGCCGACGCTCTTTACTTTTTACGTGTTTAAGAGGACACTTCCGTCTATGACCGCCTTTCGGCTGGGTTGCTTTGCCTTTGGACTGCTTTGCCTCTGGACTGCGGGGTGAATCTATGTATGACCTCTCTCCACTCGTCATCGACCAGCAGTACGGCTTTCGCCTACGTCGCGGTTGCGCGTAGGTGATCCGGAACGGCGGCGGCAAGATCACGATGTGGCTAAACGACCTGGGCACGCCACGGCTGCTCGTCACAAGTGAGTCGCGTTCCAACTGGCGAAGCAGATCGGTCTTCAGCCGGCGTTGACAGCGCTACAGCGCCTACGCTACGGCCTTCCGGTGGGCGATATTTCACTTGCGGGATTGGGCCTGGAGAGAGCCGCATTCGAACGGCAGGTCACAGTTGAGCGGTTAGTATTCCGAGAAATGATCGAGGGCTTGAGACGAACTGGTGCTCGCGGCAAATCGGAACAATGAGATCGAAGGCGGTGGTTCCTTGAAGCTACGTTTGTATGTCAGTGCCGGCTTGGGGACGGCAGGTGCACAGATCATTTCGCTGATCTGTTTGCCATTCCTGACACGACTTTACACGCCTGCTGATTTTGCGCCTTGGGCGCTGAGCCTTGCATTCGTGATTTTCTTAGGCGCCATATCCACACTGCGCTACGATCTGGCTGTGGTGGTAGAGCGTGATTCGCTAGACGCCAGCGCGCTTTTTTGGCTTACGCTTTTTGTCTCGCTAACGGTTTTTTTGTGTGCCGCGATGGGAATGTTCGTTGCCCACCATTCCGGCTGGCTATCCCAAGAAGGCTGGGTTTCCGGCTCGGCGTACTTGATCGGTGCTTGGCTGCTCTTGTTCGTGCTTAATCAGGTCTGGAACAGCTGGCATTTGCGCCATGGGGCATTTCTGATCATCTCCGCCGGCCAACTTAGCAACGCGGGCGTCATGAACATAATCCAATTCTACGGCGCCATGGTCGAGGCGGGGGGAAGTTTCTGGCTTCTGGTTGGCAGCGTCGGCGGGCAGTTCGTGGCGCTCATGGTGCTGATGCTGAGCGGCTTGCGAGGCGCTCTTCGTCCGGCTTGGCTCACCGAATGCGCACACCGTATACGCATCGCTGCTTGGAGACATAGGCGTTTCGTACAGTACTCTTTGCCATACACAATGTTTGGCGCCATCCGCGACCGTGTTCCTATACTTCTAATCAGCCCATGGGTTACTGGCAAGGAATTGGGCTTATACAGTCAGGCGCAGCGCCTCGCCGGTGCACCCGCCGGCTTGAGCGGAAGCGCGATCCGACCGGTACTATTTCATGCCGCTGCCGAGCATGGTTTATCGTCTCTCGAAGGTCCTGTCCGAAGGATAATGACTCTGTTGGTGCTATTTGGGGCGCCTTTGTTGGCGTTCCTGTCACACCGCCCCGAAGACTTTTTTGGCTTTCTCTTGGGTGAGCGTTGGCGGGCCATTGGCCCACTACTTGCGGCAATGTCATATCCTGCGCTGGCGTTTGCCTTAAGCAATTGGATGGATCGACTAATGGATGCCGCTGGGCGCCAGCATCTGAACCTGTGGACCGAAATGTTGAGCGGCGTGACCTCAACGTTTGCTTTGGCGCTTGTTTTGATTTCAGGAGCGGGGCTGTACTGGGCGGTGATCGCACAGTCGGCAATACTGACGCTGAACTACCTGTTCTTTGTTTTTCTGACTTATTGGGTAGCAGGATTTGATCGCACAGTACTGATTCGCCTTCTGATTATAGCTACCGGTCTGTTTTTCGGGGTCTCAATCCTGCTGCAGAGCCTGTGGCCAAGTCCCGGGACGGTTGGATGATAAATCTACTGCAAACAAGGCTCACATGGCTTGCGTCTCTGCTGTTGGCGTTTTGTGTCGTAGGATATCCTGTAGCGGGCCTCATCGCCGCGACAATGGATTGGCCAAGTCGCTGGACCTCGGTTCCGTTTCGTGCCGTCGTTGCGCTGCTGGCGTTGATGGTGGCCGTGCTCGTCTGGCGTAGCCGACCGCTTAACCGATGGTCCTGGGTGTTAGTGGTATGGTTGGCGCTATACTCCGTACGCCTAAGTAGCAATGTGTTTGAAGGCTATCCCGGCGCCATTTATGAAATGGCTTTCTTCTGCTTGGCAGTGGCTTTGCCCGTTCTTGCATTCTTAAAGTGTGACTTAGGAGGAATTGAGCGGCAGGCAAGGGTACTGATCATTTGGCTTGCGGCTGGTATATTGGTTTTCGCCATCGCTGCAGAATATCTAGGCTGGTTCGGCGCGAACAGTCAGACATTTATTGCGGGGAGACTTTCCACAGTCACTATCAACCCCATTACCTTGGGACATGTCTCTGTCAGTTTACTTCTGGCGACAGTAGCGTGGCGTATGCAGTCTGACCGCGGAAACTCGCTGGTGCTGTTGGCCTTGATCAGCTTAGGCTTGGCGAGTATGAGCTATGCGGGTTCCCGCGGTCCATTTGTATCCCTGGTTGCAACTCTGACGATTCTAGTATTTGCTGCGCCTTGGAGTGGCCGCGAGGCTTTGGTCAGTCGAGCGATAACTCTGGCTACTATGGGCGTGGCATGCCTGCTTATAATATACCCGCTCCCCATGGATCATCTCATTACGCAAAGTTCATTGCAACGTGGACTGAGTGACGATGTTATTCAGGAACGCCGGATCGGACTGGAAGAGACAAAGCAAGATCGCGTGGCGCTTTCAGACAAGGCGAGCGACGAGCGGCTGGAACTCCTCAAGTCCTCGTCGACAACCTTTTTAAATAACTTGGTTTTTGGGGCGTCCAACTGGGTCGCTAATGAGGGCCACTATCCTCACAACCTCATACTCGAGGCTTTCCAGAATCTAGGAATTGTCGGCGGCGGCATTTTTCTTGTGCTGCTTTTGATGTCAAGTTACCGGGCGTGGGGGCGTATACGACATGGGGAGTACATGGTGCCCTTGCTGTTCTTTCAGGCCCTCGTAGGGGGCCAATTCTCCGGGTCCCTTTATGCGTACGCCCAGCTCTGGACCACATTGACCCTATTGCTAGCATCCGGCGCTATTACTCCCAGGACAGTGTCCTCAGGGCGAATTTAGAAACTCAATCCTAGGTTCAAGTACGCTTGCTGTACTATGAGAATATTTCAGAATTCCGGTGTTTATCCATCGTACCGTAAGAGGCTAAGAAACTTACGGCGAGGGACAAGCACGTTCTCGGATTGGATGTCTATTTTTGTCGCCGACAGATATGGCGCAGCCCATATTCTAAAGCCTGTTCTGGAGAGCAACCCCAAGGCGTTTTTAACTAACGGAGATGACGAAGCAGCGCAACGGCTGTGGGCAAAAGAAAACGGCATACAGGAAGGGCAATCGTTGGAGTCAATCCTGCTGGCGCAGATTGAGGAGCACCGGACAGAAGTCTTCTACAACCTTGACCCTATGCGCTATGGTAGCGGCTTCATTCGTAGACTGCCCGGATGCGTAAAGCGGAGCTTCGCGTGGCGAGCCGCGCCTTCGCCCGGCGCCGATTTCGGCGCCTATGATTTGGTTTTGTGTAATTTCCCTAGCATTCTGAAGTCTTATCAAGATAATGGGTGGCGGGCTGCCTACTTCTCACCGGCCCACGATGACGCAATGGACGTGTTCGCAGCGCGGTGCGATCGGCCCGTTGACGTGGTGTTTGTCGGCAGTTACTCCAGACACCACAGCCAGCGCGCTGGCTTGCTGGAAGCCGTGGCGGGACTTGCCAACGAGTGCGAGATGAGATTTCACCTCATTAGCTCGAGAACGACGCGTCTGGCCGAATCGCCGGTCGGTGTGTTTCCGCCTCTAAGGCGGCACAGACGTCCCGCATCCATCCGGGCGATTGCGAAAGAACCAGTATTCGGTCTAGACCTCTATGAAGCGTTGGGATCTGCCAAAATCGTATTGAACGGGGCCATCGACATGGCAGGCAATGACAGGGGCAACATGAGATGTTTCGAAGCCATGGGTTGCGGCGCCCTGATGATGAGCGATGCAGGTCATTACCCGGCAGGAATGATCGACCGCCAGAATATGGTCTCGTACACGTCCCCGGCTGACGCGGTTCAGCACATTCGCGCCTTGCTTAAAGATGAAAAGACCCGCTCCCAGATTGCACTCAACGCCCATCATTTGATGAAGACAGCTTACTCCAAGTCGGACCAATGGGCCGCCTTCGTTAAGTTGGTGGAGAAAACATGAGATCCCTCCTGCGCCGGGTTCCGCATGCACTGGCTTCATGGGTGGTGAAGCAGCAAATACAGGTGACCTCCGGGCAAGGCACACAAGTACGTTGGCTCGGGCTGATTGGCCAATCGGCGGGTCAACTTGTGATCGGCGACCAATGTATCATCAACTGCCGTATTGCTTTCGACGGTTCCACGGGAAGAGTCGAGATCGGTGATCGCTGCTTCATCGGGGCAAGCCAACTTGTTTGTCGCGAACAAATTACCATCGGCAATGATGTGATAATTTCATGAGGTGTCAGAGTAGTCGACCACAACTCTCATGCCCTTGAGTGCGAGCACAGGAAAAACGATGTGGTTGAATGGGCCCACGGCAAAAAAGGAATGGTCTCATGTTGCCGTATGGCCTGTGGTCATTCGCGACAAAGTATAGGTCGGCTTGAAAGCAACGGTTTTGAAGGGGGTGGAAATTGGTGAAGGCGCCATGGTTGGCGCAGGCGCTGTCGGAACTAAGAACGTCGAGGCCTATACATCTGTAGTCAGCAACCCAGCCAAGGTTGTAAAGAGGATTAAGGAAAATGCCGGCCATGTCGAGTGAATTGAATGCTTCCAAGTTCGCTAGTTGGGAGCAGGCCGTACAATGGCTACGGGGTCAACCTGACCAGCGCGAGCTGGTATTGGCGGCCTACTATGACGACCCCCTGCCCGACGCCGCTGAGCGTTACCGACAAAGTGAGGAGTGGGCGGCAATTCGCCTTCTACTGCCGGAGACACGTGGGCGGGCATTGGACGTGGGTGCGGGTCGTGGCATTGCGAGCTACGCCCTCGCACACGAGGGCTACCAAGTCACAGCGCTGGAGCCGGACGCCAGCGCTTTGGTGGGCGCAGACGCCATCCGCTCGCTGGCTGTCCATAGCCGCCTGCCCATTGAGGTGACGCAAGAATTTTCCGAAACGCTGCCCTTCCCTGATCACAGCTTTGACTTGGTGTTCGCTCGCGCTGTTTTGCATCACACCCGCGACCTGAGTGCCGCCTGTGGCGAGTTCTTCAGGGTCTTGAAGCCCGGCGGCCGGTTGCTCGCGGTTCGTGAGCACGTCATCTCGCACGCAGAGGATCTGGGGGCCTTCCTGCAAAACCATCCATTGCACCACCTTTATGGAGGGGAGCACGCCTTCCAGCTGGCGCAGTACGAAGGCGCTATTCGGGCGGCGGGCTTTCTAATGGAGCAGACGCTTGGGCCATTAGAGAGCGCCGTCAACTTCGCGCCTCGCAGCCTTAAGGCGCTGCAATTTGAAATTGCTAACCGAGTTACCCGTGGGCTATTTGGCGCCGATGCCATAGTGGCGGCTGCAATCGGTGTCCCGGCTATCTGGTCGCTGGTGCGACCAGCCCTGACGCGTCTGGACAATCGGCCCGGGCGCCTCTACTCGTTTGTCGCTAACCGCACCCCTGAGTAGCCATGGCGCGAATTCTGATTGCCGGAGCCCATGGCTTCATTGGCAAACACCTCGCTAAGCATCTGGCGGCGGAAGGGCACGCCGTGAGCGGACTTGGACATGGCGTTTGGCCCGAGGCCGAGGCCTCCCGCTGGGGCGTGGACGACTGGGTCAACGGCGACGTACACTCCGCAAATCTTCGTTCGCTTCAAGCGCGCCACGAGCCCGAGTTGGTTTTTCACCTGGCGGGTGGATCTACTGTGGCCGCCTCGATCGCCAATCCCCGGGAGGACTTCTTCCGCACTGTGGCCAGCACGGGAGAGCTGCTCGAGTGGATCCGGCTTGACTCGCCAACTGTGCGATTAATCGCTGTATCTAGTGCTGCCGTTTATGGCTCGGGCGCCCGTGGCCCTATCGCAGAGGACACGGCCGGCATGCCATCCTCACCCTACGGTCACCATAAACGCATGATGGAGTCGCTATGCCGTTCGCATGCGGACAGTTACCGGCTTGACTTCCGCGTTACGCGGCTGTTTTCGGTGTACGGCCCAGAGCTCAAGAAGCAGCTGTTGTGGGACATATGCAGTCGTCTTACCTCTGGCGAATCGCCATTGGTGCTCGGTGGCACTGGCCAGGAGTTACGCGATTGGATTCACGTAAGCGATGTCGTGGCGGCGCTAACGCAGATCGCCTTCGACAGCGACCCGGCTTTGCGCAGTCAGGCTATCAACATCGGCACTGGCGTAGGCACATCCGTACAGACCATCGCGCTGACCGTGATCGACGCTTAGCACGAGCTCTCAAGCGACGGCGTGAAACCGGCCTTGCGTTTCTCAGGTGAGTCGCGACAGGGGGACCCCTTTAGTCTAGTGGCCGATCCTGCACGCCTATCACGCATGGGTTTCTCATCTAGCGTACCGCTGTCGGTCGGCGTGGGAGCATTCGTCGACTGGTTCCACCCGTTTACCGTGCAACAACATGACTCGTGTCGCTTTTACGATTATAGATCGTAAAACTGGACGAGCGGCTATAATTATCTGCTTAACCTGCTGCGCGTGATCACCCAGCGCCGACCTGGGGCGCTTCATCCAGTGCTGTTCTTCGGTGACGATGTCGATCCACAGGACGCTGCCCCATTTCAATCTATTGGAGATGTCGAGATCGTCACATCGCCCCAGATGAATGGCATGCGTCGGAATGCTTCTCTGCTGCGTAGCCTTGTGCTTGGATCTGACCCGGCAACCCGACGCATGTTCAATGAACATCGCATTGACGTGGTGTTCGAAAACGCACAGTTCTATGGCTGGCGTCTCGGCATTCCCGCCATTGCCTGGTTCCCAGACCTCCAGCATCGTGAGTTGCCTCACCTGTTTCCACGTGCAGCTTGGTGGAAACGCGAGATCGGATTTCGAGCCCAGATCGCCGCAGGCCGGGCCATCATGCTCAGCAGTAACGATTCTCGAGCCGCCTGCGAACGCTACTACCCCGCAACCGCCGGGCGAACCCATGTTATAAGATTCGCTGTGCCTTCTGAGCATCGACCTAACACGGACGAGGTGCGCAGGGTGCGAGAGCTTTATGATTTGCCCGAGCGCTATTTTTATCTGCCCAGTCAGTTCTGGCGGCATAAGAATCATCTATTGGTAATCGAAGCGCTGTCTTTGCTGAAGGAGCGCTACCCTGAGATCGTCGTTGTGGCTTCGGGCAATCAACGAGATCCGCATCAGCCAGACTACTTCCAACGGGTTCTCTCGGGCCTCGCGGCAGCTAACTTAAAGCAACAGTTCCGTCTACTGGGTCTAATCCCATATGAGCACATAGCGCCTGTGATGGTAGGCGGCATTGCGCTTCTGAACCCCTCGCTCTTCGAGGGTTGGAGCACCACCGTTGAAGAAGCTCGGGCTCTCAAGGTGCCGATGGTATTGTCGGATTTGCCCGTACACAAGGAACAGGCTTTGGGCATTGCTCGCTTCTTCGATCGCACAAGCGCCACCGCGCTTGCGGACGCGCTGGGCCAAGCTTGGCAACAACCGTCACCCCTTGCGGCTGGTATCGTCGCCGTACCCAAATCAAGCGCCGACCCGGTTAAGCGTTTTGCGAACGACTTCGTCGATCTTGTTCAGCACGTGGCTGGCCGGCGCCCTTAAGAATCCAGGTCATCCCCATAGTAGTCGTGGTCAATTGCGACAACCGTTCTGCTAGGGAAGCGGGTACCGTATGCCTTGTGGCCCCGTGGGGTCAGTTGCCAGTGCGGACATATTCCTGCACAACGCTTCTTCATGTGAGTAGTTTTCGCTTGCGAGTACCGAGTCTAGCAGACTTCTGAAAAACTCACCATTTTCTAGCTTTTAGGATAGCTTCCTCGCCGTATCGGAAACGGATTTCGATTTCGAGGGTTCGGTCGTCGCTGATTTCTGCGGAACCGTCACCTGAGACTTCATCCATTTCATCCAAGCCGTCCCAGGTGAAGAAGATGATACTGGGGCTATATTCGCATTCCATGCCTCCGGTGACGCATCCGAATGCGAAATCGCCGTATCCTTGGTCGCCGAAAGCGATATAAGCCGGTTCAACGAGGTCAAGGTAGCGGCGATCCCAAAGGTCGGCCTCAGTGATGCGCCATTTTCCAATGACGGCATTGTTCACGCCGTTCTTCATGTGGAGACCGCCAACAGCTTGGGCAAACGGACCAGTTTATAGGCCGCTACCGCCAGGGTGAAGGAAGCGGCGACCCGGGACTATCCAGAATTCTGTGCCTGGGGCCATGATGACGAAAGAAGGTGGATCATCGCATGGCCATCTCAAAGCAGGTATTTGATGAGTTGCTGGGCGACCGTGATCCGAACGCGGGTTTTTCCAAGGACGGATTACTCGGCGATCTGAACAAGGCGCTGGCGGAACGGATTCTGAACAGCTTGAGGCGCGCGGTGTCGCGATTCGTGGGCTCTCCCCTGTCTGTCGCAAAGCGATTCCTTTGGAAGCCATTCTTCAGCGGCTAGGGTCGAGTGTTTCGTCGTCGTCGCGCACAACGTCGGGCACGCCGAGGCGGTCGATGAGGCGGTTGGTTTCCCGCTGTACGAGGGCCAGGTTGCTGTCGCGCACGGTCGGCAGGAGCGCGCGCGCCTTGCGCGTGTCGGCATAGTCGAGACGCGCCGTGATCAATTCTTCCCTTAATCCGCCTTGCGCGAGCACGCGACCGAATGGGTCCAGGATCCGCGAACCGCCCCAGAAGTCCAGATCGCCTTCGCGCCCGACGCGGTTCGTCATAACCACAGGCGCGCCGTACATCATGGCGTAGAACTGGATCGTTGTGGCCCAGGAAAGCGGATTGTCGAACTCCTCGCCCACCGCCTCGCGTCCGCTCGATATGGGCGCCGTCAGGAGCGTGGCGCCATGCAGGAAGGCGAGATGCGCCAGCGCCGGGTTGTAGAGATCGGCGCAAATCAGAAGGCCCAAGACCCAATCCTCGGTGATGAGGTGCGTGTCCACGAACCGACCGTGGGCGTAGTATTTGGTCTCGATCAGACGTCCGTAAGAGGGCAGGTTGATCTTGCGGTGGATATAGCGCAGCCGGCCGTTTTGATAGGCGGCGGCGGCGTTGTAGAACTGCGCGCCGCGCGCTTCCTCGACGAACCCGACGATGATTTCCATGTCGCCCGCCGCGCGGCTGAGTTCGATCAGTCGCGGATCGTCGCGCGTCATAACGATGTTGAGTAGCGCTTCGGCCCCATAGTGGCCCACCAGCGACAGTTCCGGAAAAACGAGCAACTCAACGCCCAACGCCGCCGCACGATCCACATATTCGTAGTGCTTGGCGAAATTGGCCTTGAGATCGCTGGTCTCGGAAGAGATTTGCGCCGCGCCGACGGTGAGAAACCGGTTCATGAAAACTCTCCCGCCTGCGGGATCATAAGGCTACGCGCTCGTCAATCCAGCTTCCGGCATTCTCGAGGATGCGTTCGGCGTCTACGAACCGGTCGCGCAGGATTCGCTCATAGAGCGCGGCTTCCGCGTCCCGGCTGACGGGGGCGTCGGAGCCCTGCAACGTGCGCAACGCCGCTTGCAGCGCCTCTACCGTACCAGACCCTTCGTCGAATTGCGCCTTCTTCCGCCACACGAGGTCGTTCGGCAAAAGATCGGCGCAGGCCTTGCGCAGGATCCACTTCTCGGTGGTCGGTCCGGTCGACTCCACAGCCGCGGGATCGGTTCGACGCAGCTTCAGTTCCGCAGGTATGGATTGGGCGAAGTCGATCAGCTCTCGATCGAGGAAGGGTGTCCGCGCCTCCAGGCTCTCGGACATGGTGATCCGGTCGACGCGCTGCAGGTTGATGTTGTGCATCGTGCCAAGCGAGCGCGTCAGTTCATCCGCCAGTGCGCGTGGATCGTCCACATAGTCGTGGTGATAGGCGTAGCCGGCGAAGAGCTCGTCGGCGCCTTCTCCGGTTAGAACAGCCTTGACGTCGGCGCGCGCGAGCCGGGCGGCGAAAAGCGTCGGAATGGCGCTGCGCACGAGATCCACATCTGCTGACTCCAGGTGGTAGATGACATGCGGCAGCGCTTCGGCGAGAGCTTTGGCGGTGAAGACGTGCTCTCGATGGTTTGAGCCGATATGCTCGGCGACGGCGCGCGCCGCCGCGAGATCGGGCGCGCCTTCGAGGCCCACGGCGAAGGTCTTAAGCGGGCCGCGTCCGGTATCCTGGCGCACCTTCTGCGCAATGGCGGCGATGATGGAACTGTCGAGCCCGCCCGAGAGGAACGAGCCCACCTCGACATCGGCCACCATCCATTTCGCCACGGCCTCTTCAAGGACCAGCCGCAACTCTTTGGCGGTATGCTCAATGTCGAGCCCCTCCTCGGCTTCGGCAGCGCCATGGGGCGTCCGGTACCACTGACGCCAGCCGTCTCGTGTGTCGTAAAGGCCGCCGGGCGGGACGAACTCGACCGATTCCACGGGGACGCCATCGAAGGCTTTCAGTTCGGAGGCGAACGCGACGCCTTCGCCCAGCCGCGCCATATAGAGCGGCTTGATCCCCAGCGGGTCGCGCGCGGCGATGATCCGGTCGCGCGTCGCGAGCACGAAGGCGAACATGCCGTCGAGCCGGCTGATCCAGCGGCTCGCGCCAGACCGAAAAAGATGCAGAATCGTCTCGCTATCGCTGGCGGTCTCGAACGCGCTTTCGCCCAGGATCGCTCGCAGATCCTCGTGATTGTAGATCTCGCCGTTGACCACCAGAAGGTCGTCCGTCTGATGAATCGGCTGCGCACCGTCTTCCGTGCCGATGATCGATAGCCGGCAGTGGGCCATGACCACCGGCGAGTCGGGCAGCCGCGCCACCGCAAGCGCATCGGGACCCCGATGAGAAATCTGCCGGATCATGCGCCCGGCAAGATCCTCGCTACCCACACGCCAAAGACAGACAAACCCGCACATTTGAGCATCCTTTCCAACCGCGCGCCCCGACAGGCCCACTATCAGCGACCCTGCGCCCATATTGCCGCTTCGAAGCGTCGGCTTTTGGCTCGAAGCGGGCAAATGCGTGGGTCGTCTCGGACGGTCGACGACGCCTATAGACGGCCCTCTCGCAAGACTCTGCCGACTGCCTGCTCCTAAAGGACGCGCCGGCTTGGCTACGCGTCCTGAGAGCCCAGCGCAGCCCTTCCGTTCACGGGAGCCAAGGGTTAATCCAAAGATTATTGATTATCAATGATTTAGTGCGGTGGGCGCTGTGCGGAGGCCGAGGCGGACATGCGCTACAGTTCATATCCTGAAAACCGTGGGTTCATCTCCTGCCCCGCAACCAGAATATATACACGACATCACGCGCTTACGAAGAAAGAGCGCCTCATACATGGTGGGCTGTTGCTGTTCAGGCGGCCGGAGCTAGCAATCCTTCTGCGGTCATCGAATCGGTCACGAGCGTTGTGACTTTACCTCTCTTCAAGACCGCTCGGACCGCGGCGACCTTCGCCGCGCCGCCTGCGCATAAGATGCGGCATGGAATATCGTCGATGTCTTCGGGGCCGATGCCGATGCAGCGTGTGTTCATTTCATGCTCCAGCGGCGCGCCCGTCGGGCCGATGAAGCGACCCAAGAAATTACCGATGGCGCCCGCTTCCACGACCCGGCGGTAGGCGTCATCAGAGAGGATTGTCGCCGCGCGGATGCTGCTCATGCCGGCGCCGCCGATGCTCAAGAGCGCGATATCCGCCGACTTTGCCATTTGCATCGCCTTTTGGGCGGCGGGCTGGGCGTTGATGGCGTCCTTGGCTGCAATTGAATCGCACAACATCGGACCCGGCAGATAAAAGCATTCAGCGCCAAGCCGCTCGGCCAGCACGGAGGCGGCCTCGAACCTGTCCTGGCTCGAGCGTGTAGCGAGCGAGCCGATCATTGAGACGACCGACAGGTTCCGCGCGGCGCTTGGGTCGATCGACTGCGCCAATCTGTGCAATGTCTCACCCCAGGAGGTTGCGACCGTGGCGCCGTCAAACAGCATGCTGGCGGCGACATTGGCCGCATAGCGCCCAATAATCTCGGAAAGCGAGATGTCGGGGACGGATTCTGAGGGGCAGACAAAGGCGGATTCGAGCCCGAAACGCTCCACGAGCCGGCTCTCCTGGTTGAGACGTTCGTGGAAGGGAACGTCTATCTCGATGCGCACCATGCCCTGCGCGCGCGCCTGCGCCAGTATGCGATTGACCTTGAAACGCGTAACGCTGACCCGGTCGGCGATCTCGCTCTGTGTTAGGCCGAGGACGTAGTAGAGGTGCGCGACGCGCGCCATCGTCTCGTCTGCCGCCGTGACGCGCGGAATACTGCGGTTCCGAGCCAAGTTCATGCACGAGCCCTGCGAGTCTGCCGTTCGGCCGGATCGGTATAGGCCCAATCCGAAGTCCGCACTTATGTGCAATGTCTAAAAATTTGTTGCACAGATGTGGTCCTGCTGCAATAAATTTGGAAAGAGCGCGACCAGATAACTGGGCGGGAGGGAAGCTGTTGAAGCTCGGCGTTTTGTCGGCCGATCGTCCATTGGTATGGATGCTTCCCCTGATCGCCATGCTTGTGGCGTTCACCATCATTCCGCTTTTCTACAATATTTGGCTGAGTTTCCACGAATATGCGCCGTTCAAGCGACGTCTCGAATTTGTCGGCTGGGAGAACTGGCGACTGCTCTTCTCAGACGTTCGGATGTGGGAAGCGCTGTGGACGACCATGTTTTATTTCGGCGTCGTCCTGACGGTCGAACTGGTTCTCGGTATGGCGATCGCGCTTCTTCTGGACGCTGAGGAGTTTGGGTTCGGCGTGCTGCGAACGGTGCTCACCATGACGTTGGTGGTGCCGCCGGCCATTGTCGGCATGATGTTTCTGCTGATCGAAGACCCTGAATTCGGGGTTCTGACCTTCGTGCTGGATTCCCTGGGCATCCTCGACAAATCGACGCCGATTCTGGCGACGGGCTCGACCGCGCTGTGGGGCGTCATGCTGGCGGACATCTGGCAGTGGACGCCGTTCATGGTGCTGATCTTTCTCGCCGGTCTGCGTTCTCTGCCGCCGGAGCCCTACGAAGCCGCGATGTTGGACGGAGCTTCACCGGTCATGACGTTCCGGCGCATCACACTGCCCTTGATGAGCAAGGTCATCGCAGTCGCCGTTCTGATCCGCGGCATCGACGTGTTTCGCATGTTCGACTACGTTTTCGTCATGACCAGCGGCGGTCCGGGCACGTCGACCTACACCCTGTCGCTCTATTCCTGGCAGCAGACCTTCAGCTTCATCAAATGGGGGTATGGCGCGACGCTCTCACTGTTCACGCTTGTGATCATTCTCGTCATCGCCAATCTCTTCATCTGGCTCGCGAAGGTCCGCTGGTAATGATCGTTCAATCCAGATCATCACGCATCATTCGCACCGTCGTTGGGTGGACCGTCGTCGCGATCTTCGCCTTTCCGCTCTATTACTGGCTGACGGTGGCCTTCAAGGAAGGCAATGAGATTTTTAACTGGCCGCCGAAGGTTTGGTCATTTTCGCCAACTGTGAAGAACTTCGAAGAAGTGTTTGGCATCTCGCTCGGCTTCGACTTCGGAACCAAGCAAGAGGTTCTGCCGGGCGGCGGAGATTTCCGTATGGGCCCGCGATTGTGGGACTCCATCGTCATCGCGGTCTTCTCGACGGCTCTGGCCGTTTCCATCGCTACGCTCGCCGGATATGCGCTCAGCCGCATGAATTTCCGCGGGCGTCACCATTTCGTGGCCTGGGTGCTGTCCACAAGGATGATGCCGCCGGTCGCCGTCGCGATCCCAGTCTTCTTTATCTACAAAGACATCGCCTTGCTCGACACATATACAGGCGTGATCCTCATCCACGCCCTGATGAACTTGCCCTTGGCGGTTCTGCTGATGAAAAGCTTTTTTGACGATATTCCGAAAGAGATCGATGAAAGCGCGTTGGTCGATGGGGCCTCGCGCTGGCTTATTTTCCGGCGCATCGTTCTGCCGATGGTCAAGGGCGGCATGTCGGCGACCGCCGTGCTGTGCTTCATCTTCTCTTGGACGGAGTTCCTCTTCGTGCTGACATTGACGCAGACCGGTCTGAAGACCGTTCCCGTCGTGTCCTCGACATTCGTCACATCAACCGGCACGGCCTGGGGCAACATGGCCGCCCTTGGCGCCGCCGCCATGATTCCGGCCTTCATATTCATTATGCTGGTCCAGAAGCACCTTGTCCGAGGTCTGACGCTCGGCTCGGTGAAACAGTGAACTATGCAACCTTGTCAGAAAGGGAGGACGTTATGAAAGATAGTGATAAAAAGCTCTACCGGGCCAAGATCGTCGACGATTATGTGCGCGGTAAGATGAGCCGGCGGAATTTCCTGCGGAACGCCGCCGCGCTCGGTCTTGGGGCCGGGGTGCTCGGCGCTGGTATGATGCGGCCCCAGCCGGTCTTCGCCCAGAATTCGCTGGAGCCGTCAAAAGAAGACCTGGACTGGGTGCGTGAGGTCTCTGCGCCCTTCCGTGGGACGACGCTGCGCCTGGCGACCGAATCCACGCCGCCGTCGAATGCGATCAACAGCCAGTTGAAACAGTATTTCGAAGAAGCGTCGGGCATGACCGTCGAGATCGAGGTCCTGCCGCTCGAACAGGTTCTGCAAAAGCTGACGCTGGATATCGCCTCGCAGTTGGGAACCTACGACCTCTACTATATCGACCAATCCTGGGCCGCCTTTACGTCCCGAGACGTGTTCGACCCGCGCGAGCAACTCGCCGACAAGCCGGATCTCGCCATGCCGGGCTGGGCCGTCGAGGACTTCCTGCCCGCCCTGGTCGATGGAATCGCGCGCTATGAGGATCGGCTTGTAGGCGTACCCTACGATATTCCGATCTTCATCATGCAGTATCGCAAGGACATCTATGACAAGATGGGCTTCACGGCGCCGGTGACGCTCGAGGAATACTATGAGCAGGCGAAGGCCATCACCGACGAGATGGGGCCTGAGATGTATGGCGCCACCGGTCAGATGAAGTCCGGCCACTATTCACTGGAATGCGACTGGACGGCGTGGCTCTGGGGCCATGGCGGCTCGATCTTCGACTCGAACGGCAAATTCGCGGGCAATGACGACGCCGGTCTCGAGGCGATGGAGTACTGGACGCGTCTCTGGAAAACGATGCCTCCGGGCGTCACCGGCTGGACCTGGGACGGCCAGGGCCAATCCGTGGCCCAGGGTGTCGCCGCCTCGATGATGTCATGGGGCGAGTTCTTCCCTTATTTCGACGACCCCTCGGCGACCAAAGTCTCGGGTCTGATGGAAGCCGCGCGCTGCCCGCAGCCCAAACACGCGTTGCGGACCGTCGAACAGACCGGTTTCGGAGAAATACCGGGCGTCGGCCACCAGGGCGGATCGTCGCTCGCCGTGTCGCGGAACTCCAAGAACCCCGACCCCGCCTGGATCTTCATGCAGTGGGCCACGTCCTACGACACGCAAGTGTTGATCACGGCGCTCGGCGGCGGCACCGGTCCGACCCGCGAGGCGGTCTATGACGATCCCAGGATCATCGCAAACCGTCGGGTTGGCGCGGGCACAACCCGCCACCTCGATGTGGTGCGCGACACGATCGCGATGGATATGGGCTCTGAGCCGGATCTGCCGGAATGGGCGGAACTGGCGAACGACACCATCCCGGTGCGTCTCGGCAAGTATTTCGCCGGCGAGTACGGTTCCGCCAAGGAAGCCATGGACGATATCGCCCAGGCGACCGACGCGATCGTCAGCGGCTGAATGAGATTTGGCGCGGCGGCGGCGGCCGCCGCGCCATCTCGCAACAAAGAGAGCACCCATGTCCCAAAAACAGCTTGTCGCTGTAACCGGCGCCAGTTCCGGTATCGGCGAGGCGACGGCGCGCGCGTTTTCGGCGGCGGGTCACCCTGTCCTGATGATGGCCCGTCGGATCGACCGGATGGAGGCGATGGGCTTGCCGAACACGATATGCGCGCAGGTGGATGTCCGCGACCGCGACCAAATCAACGAGGCTGTCGCGAGCGCGGAGGCGGAGTACGGCCCCGTCGATATGATGTTCGCAAATGCCGGCGTCGCGCGACTGGCCAAGATCGATCGCCAGCCGCCGGAAGAATGGGACGAGATGATCGACATCAACACCAAGGGTGTTTTGAATACGGTCAAATCGGTCATGAACGGCATGATGGAGCGTCGGCGTGGAACGCTGGTGATCATGAGCTCGATCGCCGGGCGCAAAGTCTATCCCGATCATACCGTCTATTGCGGGACGAAGTATTTTGTTCACGGTATCGCAGAGTCGCTGCGCGAGTTCCTGTCGGACTTCGATGTGCGGGTGATCGTGCTCTCTCCCGGCGTCATCGAGACCGAGGTGCTGACCGGCGTATTGGATGAGCAGACGCTGGCCGAATACAAAGCGAACAAAGTTAAAATCGGCGGCGGTATTAGCGCCGACATATGCGCCGAACTGATTCTGAATGCGTACAATCTGCCGCAAAAAGCGTTGGTTCAGGAAATCTGTCTGACACCAACCCGGCAAAGATACTAAGGCGAGCCCGATGGCGACGGTCGAATACCACAAGGTCGGCAAATCCTTTGGGCCGGTGGAAGTGTTGCACAACCTGTCCCTGGATATCGAACGGGGATCGTTCGTGGTGCTTCTTGGCGCCTCCGGGTGTGGCAAGACGACATTGCTGCGGATGACCGCAGGCCTCGAGACAATTTCCGCCGGTGAGATCAAGATCGACGGGAAGGTCGTCAACAACGTTCATCCCCGCGACCGCGATATCGCCATGGTTTTCCAGAATTATGCGCTCTATCCGACTATGAAGGTCCGCGACAATATCGGGTTCAGCCTTGAGGTCGCCAAAAAATCAAAGGCGGAGATCAATCAACGGGTCGAGGAGGCAGCGAAGGTTCTGAACCTGAGCGAGCTTCTGGATCGCAAGCCGTCTGAGCTTTCGGGCGGACAGCGCCAGCGCGTCGCTATGGGGCGGGCCATGGTCCGTGACGCCAAGGTGTTTCTCTTCGACGAACCGCTCTCGAACCTGGACGCGAAGCTGCGCGCGCACATGCGGGTGGAGATCCGCCAACTGCATGATCGATTGAAGGCGACGACGGTTTACGTCACCCACGACCAGATTGAAGCGATGACAATGGCCGACAAGATCGTCCTGATGAAGGACGGGAACATCGTTCAGGAAGGCTCGCCGGACGACCTCTACGACCGGCCGAACTGCCGCTATGTCGCCGAGTTTATCGGGACGCCGCAGATCAATTTCCTATCTGGAGAAATTATTTCTGACGGCGGCCAGGCTCAGTTTCGGGCCGATGGCACGGACCTTCCTTTGGTCGAGGGTTATGCGGCCCATGCTGGACGAAAGGTGACCTGTGGCGTCCGCCCGAACGACGTACGCGTTGATCCCGACGGGCATATCAAGGGACGGCTCCAGATCGCCGAAAAGACCGGCGCCGACATTCAGTTTCATCTTGATATAGACGGCTCTGAGTTCGTCGCCGTGGCGCCCCGGGCGACTTTCGCCCCTGTCGGCGAGGAGATCGCGTTTTCGATGAGCGCGGAGAAGATGCACATCTTCGACGAAGCAAGCGGCGAGCGTATCGAGGTCTGAGCGTGCGCGTGCGCGCGGTTGGACGTCCGATGTTTAAGTCCGGGACAATTTTGTGAAATGCACAGCTACTGCATGCAAAGCCGCTGCAATGGCGCCTTTGACCGCAATGGAGCATGGGGCGGGGAATGGCTGACATTGTGACAGATGACGCGAGATGGACCGCGCTGATCGACGACATCTGTGCGGGGACGTGGGTGAACCCACTCACCGGCAAACGATTTCCACCGGCGCCCTATGATCAGATTGTGATCTCTGAGAGCCTGCGGGGACGCGAGGCTGAACTTGTCGCGTCGCGCGGTTTCAAGCCTCCGTTCGCCGTCGTCTCCGACCACAACACCCACCGCGCCATGGGGGAACGTGTTGCACGGACTCTCCGTGACCTGGGGCCGGTGACCGAAATCGTGCTGGACAAACCTTACGCGGACATGCCGACCGTGCGCGATCTTACCGAACGGCTGGCGCCTTTCGAGTCGGCCGTAGCTGTGGGGTCGGGCACAATCAATGACTTGGTGAAATACGCCACCATGCAGAACGGGCGCGGCTATTGCATCTTCGGCACGGCCGGATCGATGAATGGCTACACATCAACGACCGCCTCGCTGACGCTGGATTCAGGCCTCAAGGTTTCGTTGCCGGCGCAAGCGCCATCGGGATTCTATGTCGATCTGGAAACCTGTGCGGCGGCGCCCGCTTGGCTGAACGCTGCGGGTTTCGGCGACTGCCTTTGTCGCTCGGTCGCTCAAATCGACTGGTGGATGTCTCACCGAATGCTGGGTACGCTGTTTCGCCACGAACCCTACATTATCGAAATCCCCGACGAGGTGCGGCTGATGGAACTGGCGCCGGGCATTGCAACGGGGGACATTGAGGCGGTTGGAACGCTATTCCGCGTGCTCACGCTGTGCGGCTTGGGTGTCAGCATGACGGGCGTCAGCAACCATGGTTCGATGGCGGAGCACCAGATTTCTCACTATATCGACTGTTTTGCGCGTGATCGGCATCCGGGTTCCGTCCATGGACAGCAAGTCGGCGTCGCGAGCCTGACGATGGCCCGGGTCCAAAGCCACTTCCTGGATCGTGACTCGCCCCCCGAAGTTCGCCCAACGCAGGTTGATCCCGAGGGCATGGCCGCGCGCATGGGCTCCGACATCGCAGAGCAGTGCGAGCCCCTTTATCGCAAAAAGGCGTTCGATACCGAGACGGCGGACGCGTTCAATGAAAAGATCCGCATGATCTGGCCAGATCTTCGCGAGGAATGCCGCGCCATGGCGATTCCGGTGGACGAGCTCCAGGGGTGTCTGTCGGCCTCCGGCGCGCCGATCACGGCCCAATCGCTGGGTGTTCCGATCGCGTTCTACCGAGAGGCGGTTCGACACGCTCACGAAATGCGCGACAGGTTCTCCTTTGCCGACATCGCCTGCGACAGCGGTGTCCTGGATGACCTGGCGGCGGCTGAGGTTTGAGGCGTTGGCAAGGCGCGTTCTGTAGGTGTGGGAGTGAGGGATAGGCTATGGACGATGTCGTAATCGGGTTGGATTCCTCCACCACGGCGACAAAGGCGATCGCTTGGACGCCCGATGGCGACGCCGTCGCGGAGGGCCGCGCAGATATTCCGTTGGCGAGTCCGCAGCCAAACCACTATGAACAAAACCCGGATGACTGGTGGAAATCGACGACATCGGCTTTACAACAAGTCTGCGCGGCGATTGACCCGAGCAGAATCAAGGCGGTCTCGATCAGCAATCAGCGTGAGACCATCGGATTTTTCAATCGTGACGGGCGCGCCGTGCGCCCGGCTATGGTATGGCTCGACGAACGGGCGCGCAGTCTCGTCGGCGACCTTGCTTCTGAACTGGGATCCGATCCGGATGGGACCGCGTCTTTTCACCGGATCACCGGCAAACCTGTCGATATCGTGCCGTCGGTCATGCGCGTCTATTGGATGCTGCGTGCGGCGCCATCCCAGCATGCGGCCACTGAGATCTTCTCGGACGTGCATGGATACCTGACCTTCCGTTTGACCGGTCGCTGGGCGACGAGCTGGGCCAGCGCCGATCCGCTTGGGCTCTTCGATCAAGAGGCTAAACAATGGTCGCCGGAAATCATGACCGCGGTCGGCGTCGACTCGACCCGATTGCCGGACACCGGTCCGCCGGGTTCCATCTTGGGCGAGCTTACGGCCGCCGCCGCCGCTGAAACCGGCCTGAACGCCGGAACGCCGGTGGTCGCTGGCGGTGGGGATGGGCAGTTGGCGGGGCTCGGCTGCGCGGCGCTGACGCCCGAAACCGCCTACCTGAATATCGGCACGGCGCTGGTCTCTGGGGTCCATGGCAAGGACTATCTCAATTCCCTGGCATGGCGCACAATGGGCGGACCGACCGGCGAGGGCTACTACTACGAAGCCTGTCTCAAGGCGGGAACCTTCATCATCAATTGGTTCCTTGATACGATCTGCGCAAACGATCCGTCACCGCCGTCAGAGCTGTTGCCACAGCTTTCGAAGGCCGCCGGCGATATTCCTGTCGGAAGCCAGGGCCTGCTGATGTTGCCCTATTGGCAGGGTGTCATGAACCCCCATTGGAACGACAGCGCGCGGGGGGCGTTTGTCGGGCTTTCCGGGGCCCATACGCGCGCTCATATGTTCCGGGCTCTGATGGAAGGTCTGGCGCTCGAGCAGCGTCTCAGCACGTCGGCCGTGGAAGAGGCGCTCGGCCAGAAGGTCGAACGCTATATCGCCATTGGGGGCGGCGCCGCCTCCGATCTATGGCGTCAGATTTTCGCCAATGCGACCGGTAAGGTTGTTGCGCGATCAAGCACTGTGGAAGCGTCCTCGCTCGGAGCGGGCAACTGCGCGGCGATCGGCGCGGGGTGGTTCGATTCCTTCGAGCAAGCGACCACGGCGATGGCGGGGGACATCGTGACCGTGTCCGATCCGAACCCGGCGGCCCATGCACGATATGGGGAGCTCTTTGAGGTCTATCAGAGCCTCTATGAGCGCATGGCGCCGATCTATTCAGGGTTGGACGGCTTCTTGAAAAGCGAGTCCGAGACCGCGGCGGTGTGACGAGGGATTCATAGACGATGACACGCGTTGTAATCCTTGGCGCAGGCGTGATGGGCACGGCCTTCGCCAACCCCTTGTCGGACAGAGGCATGGCGGTGGATCTGGTCGGCACGCATCTCGATGAGGAAATCATCGCTGAAATCAAGCAGACGCGGACTCATCCGCGCCTGAAGGCCGACGTCGGCGCGAACGTGACCGCGCACCAGCTTGACGCCTTGTCCGACGTCTTCTCCCGCCCTTGCGATTTGGTCGTCGTCGGCGTCTCGACGCCGGGCGCGTCATGGGCCATCGAGCAGCTCACCGGCGCCATGAGCGGAACGCCGCCAATTGTTCTGCTCACAAAGGGTATTGGCGAAACCCCTGACCGGATCGAGATCCTGCCCTCACTGATGAAACGCGCATTCGCGCGATCTGGCGTCAAGCATGGGCCGATTGGCGCGGTGGGCGGCCCGTGCATCGCCGGCGAATTGGCGGTTCGGCGACAGACGTCGGCGATCATCGGGTTTGACGAACCAGGGCTCGCCGCGCGATGGGCGGGTGCGATTTCGACCAACTACTATCACCTGGCCTCGACGACAGATCTGACCGGGCTGGAGATCTGCGCGGCCTTGAAAAATTTCTACGCGATCGGGGTCTCGTCTCCGCGAGGCCGCCTTGACCACGACCCGGCCCCTAACGGCGCCGCCCTGAACAACGAGACCGCCAGCCTGTTCAACCAGGCCGTCAGCGAATTGGCGAAGATCGTGGAAGCATCCGGCGGCGACCCTGCAACCGCCTTCGGTCTTGCCGGGCTGGGCGATCTTCATGTTACGACTCAAGCCGGACGCAACAGCCGGCTCGGTCGGTTGATCGGAGAAGGGTTGCTTCATTCCGAGGCCATGACAGGGCCGCTCATGGGCGAAACCGTCGAGGGTTCGCTTGTCGCACAGTCCTTGAAACGGCCGCTGGACTCGCTGGACCGAGACGGCAGGCTCCCGATCAAGGATGTTCCATTGGCGGCCGCGATCGTGAAGGCTATCGACCAAGATATCGCGTTCAGCGTGGATATCGGCGGGCTTCACCGATAGGAAAATGAAGCGATACAGCCCATTGTGAAGGCGGGCCCCATGGCCAATTCGAGCAACCGCCTTTCACTCAAAGGCGCATGGGCTCCGCTTGCCGGTGCGTTACGCTGCGACGGGGAGGTTGAGGAGGGTGCGCGCCTCTTGCGCCGTCGCGGGTCGGCGGCCCGCTTTGTCGCACCGTTCGACCGCCTGGTTGACCAGGGCCGCGTTGGATGGCGCGAGCGTATCCTTGTCTAGCCGGATATTATCTTCCAAGCCCGTACGGATATGCCCGCCGAGTTCCAACGACCAGTCGATCAGGGTCAGTTGGTCCTTGCCGATTCCAGCGCCGGTCCAGGTCGCGTCCGGCGCGAGGCGTTTGAGCGTTTTCACATAGAACTCCAGAACATCCCGATCGACCGGCATCGCATTCTTAACGCCCATGACAAATTGACAATGGAGCGGGCCGACAAGTTTTTTCGTTTGCACCATCTCGACCGCTTTGAACAACATCGAAAGGTCGAACACCTCAATCTCAGGTTTTACGTCATTATCCATCATTAGGTCGGCCAAACCATCGATCAGGGCGGGATCATTGTCATAGACGCGTGTCGGAAAATTGCAGGACCCGGTCGCCAAAGAGGCCATATCGGGTTTCAGATGCAGCATGGCGCCGCGTTCAGCCCCGGCGCCCGATCGGCCGCCGGTCGAGAATTGAACGATCATGCCGGGGCAATGCTCTCGCAATCCCTCTAACAGACGACGGAAGCGTTCCGGGTCCGATGTCGGCGTTCCGTCATCCATCCGGACATGGCAATGGACCAGCGACGCCCCGGCCTCAAAGGATTCATGCGTGCTCTCGACCTGTTCTTGGACCGAAATCGGCACCGCAGGGTTATTCTCTTTGCGCGGTAGCGAACCGGTGATGGCGACGGTGATGATGACGGGGTCGGACATGATGTCCCTCCTGTTTGGATAAACTCTGGCGGCGGACGGACAATTCAGCCGACGATCCGCACAACGCCATCCCGCACTTCGACTGGCACCGGATCCAGCCAGCAATTCTCGGCTGCGCCGGCGACGCCGAACCCGTCTTCAATGCGAAACTCGGCGAAATGCATCGTACATCTCAGAAGCGTGCGGTCCTCGTTCATGAAAGCGTCGGCGCGTGCATTCAAGGGCGATGAATAGTGTGGACAGATATTAAGATAACCAAAGACTTCGTCACCCCGGCGCACGACAAACATGCTAAAGGTCGATTTGCCGCCGCCGAAAGTGAATTCTTTGGCGCCTGGGTCTGCGATATCGCTGAGCGGTCCAAGCTCGGTTCCGGGCATTGGGGCGCGTGGCCGCATGCGCCAATAGGAGCCGTCCGGTCGTGGCGGTCGCGCCGGTTGGTTTGGGCTGGTCATCCCGGTCACGCCGCCTTGGCCAGACCGATGTTGAAAGTCACCGACCACGCGTCGCCGTCCTGCTCGAAGGGCAAGACAAGGCTGTCCTTTACGCCGAAGACGGCGTCGCTTTCCAGATACGGATCGCCATCGACAAAGACATGGGTCGTGACCTGCTCGAAACCCGTCGCCGAAACGATGAAGTGGATATGCGCCGGTCGATACGGATGCCGTCCCATCGCTTCCAGCAACTGACCGACCGGTCCGTCCGTCGGAACCGGGTAGGGCACGGGCTTCACGGTTTTAAACCAAAATGCGCCGTCCGACCCGGTTCTAAACTTGCCGCGCAGATTCATCTGGGGCTGCTCCGTCGGCTGCTGCACGTCGTAGAAGCCTTCGCCATTCGTTTGCCAGACATCGAGTTCGGCGCCGCTGATCGGGTTCCCATCCTCATCCGCCACAACGCCGCGAACAACGCATGGTTCGCCAATGCCGTCTCGGCAGATATCATCCCCCATCTGCAACTCCGGCGCGCCGGCGACATGGAACGGACCTAGGACGGTATTCTCCGTCGCGCCGTGCGGTTTGCGGTGATTGATCGCGTCGACCAGCATGGACACGCCCAGCGTATCCGAAGCCAGAATCCATTCCTGGCGTTTGTCGTCGCAGATCTGACCTGTCTTTGTCAGAAACTCAATCGCCGCCATCCATTCGTCCAATGTCGGCTCGACTTCCTTGACGAATGCGTGAAGATGCTTGATCGCCCCTTCCATCACCGTACGAAATCGGGGATCGTCGCAATTCTCCAAGCGCGCAATCACAGCTTGCTCTGATGTATCCTCGCTGAAGTAGCGGGTCATGTGGACATGTCCTCCCTATCTCTGGTGTCAGTGACGGCTTTTCCGTGAGGGGTCCAACACACTATTCAGGTCGAGCCGACGGGCGACGGGGAGAATCGACAGGCCCCACCGTTCGGCGACATATCCCCACACGCCTTTTGGCGCTTTCAGCATCACCACGATCGCCACCGTGCCGAGCAGGATCAAATACCAGCTTCCCCAATCCGCCGCGAACTCCCGCAACACGAAGAAGACGATCACGCCGATGATCGGGCCTTCGATCGTGCCGATTCCGCCGATCACAACCATGAAGATCACAAAAGCGGTCCAGTCATTGACGCTGAAAGCGGCGTCGGGCGAAATCCGCAGTTTCTGTAGAAAAATCAGCGCGCCGGTCATACCGGTGACGAAGGCGGCGATGATATAGATGCTGAACTTGGTCATCCAAGCGTTCACGCCCAGACTGCCTGACGCTTCCTCATTGTCGCGGATCGCCGTCAAAGCGAGGCCGAAGCGCGATCGCAGCAAGTAGTAGACCGCGACGACGCTGCCGACCGCGAGGCCGAGCGCCGTCCAGTAGACGACCGCCTCCCGAGCGCTGCGTCCATCGGCGATGGAGCGCACGATATCGGTGGGCAGGCTCATGCCGGAACCGCCGCCGAGCGCCGAGACTTGAGCGAAGATAAGACGAAAGGTCTCCGCCAACACCCAGGCGCCGATCGCGAAATAAGGCCCCCGCAACCGAAACAGCAACGCGCCGGAGGGAAGGGCCAAGATGGCGGCGGCGACGCCGGCGACGATGACCGCGGCCAGCGGGTGCACGCCGAGAAACACCGTGCCGATAAACAGCATATAGCCGCCTATGCCGACATAGGCTTGTTGTCCGATCGAGACCAAACCGGCGTATCCGGCCAGAAGGTTCCACATCTGCGCCAACACAAGATAGTAGAAGATCTCGACCATCAAGCGCATGTCGGCTCGCCCGGCCCACCAGGGCGCCGCCGCCAGAAACACGACCAAGACAATCAGTATCGGCAGCGCGATCTTCGATTCCCGCGTCGCGCGCGACACGGATGCGCCGGGTTTTTCAACGCTCATATCGGTCATCTCTTCCCGCTCCTATGCTTTGATGCGCGGGAACAAGCCTTCGGGCCGGACCGCGATAATTGCGAGAAAGACCAAATGGCCGAATAGAACCTGAAAACCGGGATCAATCTGCGCGCCGATATTCTGCGCCACACCCAGCAAGATACCGCCCGCCAAGGTGCCCCAAAGGTTTCCGAGCCCGCCGATGATCACCGCCTCAAACGCGAACAACAATCGCGCCGGCCCGATCGAGGGATCGAAATTCGTACGCATGGCAAGGAAGACGCCGGCGATCGCCACGACAAAGCTGGCGATAGCGGTTGCGATCGCAAAGATATGCGCGTTGTTCGCGCCCATCAGTTTGACCGTCGTCTGGTCGTCGGACGTCGCCCGAAGCAAGCGGCCGACGCCGGTGCCGTAGAACACGCGCTGCAGGCTCCAGATAACCGCGACCGCGACCAGAAAGACCAAGAGCGGCAACACGCCGATAGACAGTCCGTCGATGACTTGAAAGCTTGCTGTCTCCAAAGCGCCCGATTGAAGACGCCGGCTGTCGGCGGTGAAGGCCTCCAACATCAGATTCTGCAGCACAACCGACATGCCGAAAGTAACAAGAAGCGGCGGTAAGATATCTTTGCCGAGCGTCCGGTTCAGGATCAGGCGTTGGTTCGCGTAACCGGCCAAGGCCAGAACCGGCGCCACCACAATCAATGTCGCCAGCGGATGCATGCCCGTAAGCGAGGTCAATGTGAAGGCGGCGAAGGCGGCGATAATGATGAAGTCGCCATGGGCGATATTCACGAACCGCATCACGCCGAACATGAGCGACAGACCGGTCGCGAACAGCGCATAGAGCCCTCCAAGGAGAACGCCCTGGACAATAGCGTTGATCCACTCCATCACGCGTCCTCTTTTTCCAGGCCGAAATAGGCCGCCGTAATCTCCTCGCGCGTCAACGCGTCCGGCCGACCCGTCAGCGAGACACGCCCTTCCTGCATGCAATAAACGCGATCCGCCACAGAGAGGGCTTGATTGATGTCCTGTTCAACCACAACGATGGTGGTTCCTTCCGCCTTGATCTGCGGGATCGCTGTGTAGATGTCCTTGATAATGATCGGCGCCAGTCCAAGACTGATCTCATCACACAGAAGCAGTTTTGGGTTGGACATCAGCGCGCGGCCGATCGCCACCATCTGTTGTTGTCCGCCTGACAGCGCCGTGCCCGCATTGTTGCGGCGTTCGGACAGGACCGGAAACATGGCATAGACTTTATCCAGGTTCCAAAGGCCGTCGCGCCCCGGATTGGCGCCAATCAACAAGTTCTCTTCGACGCTCAGGGAAGGGAACAATTTGCGCCCCTCCGGCACCATGGCCAGTCCGGCCTTGACGATTGCGTGCGCCGGCTGTCCGGACAGAACCTGTCCGTCGAAACGGATTGTATCGCCGGATGACGGCGTCAACCCCGTCAGCGTACGCATCAAGGTGGATTTCCCGGCCCCGTTCGATCCGATGATGGCGATGGTCTCGCCCGCATCCACATACAGGTCCACACCGAACAAGGCTTGGAAGTCGCCATAATACGCATCCAGGTTTGAAACGGTCAGCATATGGGGCTCTGTCTCAGGCATCGGCGTCGAGCCCCATATAGATCTCGCGAACCTCGCGGCTCTCCATCACCTCCCGCGGTTCTCCTTCGGCGATCTTCATACCGAAATTCAACACCATTAAACTATCGACGACGGCAAGCAGCGCATGGGTGACATGCTCGATCCAAATGATCGACACGCCGGTATCCCGAATGCCTTTAATCGTCGCGATCAGGGATTGGCACTCCGCTTCCGTCAGGCCGCCGGCGATTTCGTCCAAAAGCAGCAATCTCGGCTGGGTGGCCAAGGCTCTGGCCAACTCGAGGCGTTTGCGTTCAAGCAGGGACAAGGTCCCGGCAAGCGCATTCGCTTTCGGCAGCAACTCGGTCTCGGTCAGTATCTTCATTGAGACCGCATAGGCTTCGTCATCCGGCATGGCGCCGCCGAAACGGGCGCCGACAAGCAGATTCTCAAACACGCTCATGCCTTCGAACGGATGCGGAATCTGGTATGAACGGCCGATCCCGTCGCGGCATCGCTGCGCCATGTTTTTGCCGGTGACATCCGCGCCGTCGAAAAAAACATGGCCTTCATCCGGCGGCAGGACGCCGGCGACCAGATTGAACATGGTGCTCTTGCCGGCGCCGTTCGGCCCGATGACGCCGAGAGACTGCCCCGGGTTCACAGAAAGGTCGATGCCATCGGCGACTTTCAAAGCCCCGAAACTTTTCGACACCCGTCGCATCTCAAGAATGGGTTGCGACAATTTGGACCTCCCCTGCGCTACCCGTAGGCCGGCGTCGCCATCCAAATGGATGGCGACGCCAAAAGATCACGCGATCGCCTCGAAGGCGCCGCCCGTCGGTATCGCCGGAGCGCTACCGTTGGACGTGACCACGAGATCGTAGGTGAAATCTCCCCCAAGCCGCCACTGGCCGCCGACAAGCGGGGTCTTGGCGACATTCTTGACGGGCCCCGCGGACCAGTCGAGCGGGCCGACGATCGTATCAAGCTTGGTTTCCGCCAAGGCGTCCCGAACCGAGTCATAGTCCGACGGGTCGCCGCTCCGCGTGAGCGCGTCGACAGCGACTTCGAACAAGGCATGGGCGAAGCCGATCGGTTGCGTCCATTGCTTGCCTGTTTCCGTCGTGTACGCCGCCGCGACATCCTTGGCGGACGCGCCCGTCAGGGATGAGGAAAACGGGTGCGACGGCGTCCACCAGATTTCCGAAGAAAGATTGTGGCCCGCATCGCCCAGCGTCTCGACTGTGACCGGGAAGAGCAAGGCCTTGCCGACGCTGGCGATTTTCGGTGTGAATCCTTGCTGCTTGGCTTGCGTCCAGAATGTGGTGAAGTCCGGCGGGATCATTACGCCCGTGACGATTTCGGCGTTCGCCTGTTTGAACGCGCTGATCTGCGCGCTGAAATCGTCGGACAGGTTTTGATAGCGCCCCGGATCGGTCAGTGTGAAGCCTTGCGAAGCGAGAACGGGCGGGAATCCGAGATTTTCATCTCCCCAGGCGTTGCCGTCTCCGTCATTCGGAAACAACCCGCCGACCGACTTGTTGGTCTCCAGGCTGCTCCACATTTCGGTGAAGACCGCGATTACATCCTCTAATCCCCAGAAGAAGTGATATGTGTAGTCAAATCCTTTGTCCGGTTGCCCGCCGCGCGTAAAGAACCAGGGCTGCCATGGCGCGACAGTTGAAATGCATGGCACTTCATTGACTTCGCATTGGTCCGCCACGGGGTTTGTCGTTTCCGGCGTCGAGGAGACAACCATCAAGTTGACTTCATCGCTCAAGAGCAGTTCCGATGCGACATCGGCCGCTCGGTTCGGATTCGACTGACTATCCTTGACAATGATCTCAAGACCGTAGGTTGTTCCATCCAAGGTCAGCTCATCCCCCAAAGCCGCACGCACCCCGGCAAGGATAAACTCATCCGACTCGGCGAAGGGCGCCAAGGGACCGGTTTTCGGACTCACAAAGCCGATTTTGATCGTGTCGGCCGCGCGGGCGCGCCGTGTGAAAGAGAGGCCTGAAACGATCGCGGCGCTCGCCACAGCGGACGATTTGAGGAATCGGCGGCGGGAGGGCTTCCAGAGGGCGCTCTTTTCCGTCTTGCCGTCCTTCGATAGATGTATGCTCATTATTCTGTTTCCTCCTCGTTGTCGCACTCATCGGTTATCAATTGCGCATGATGTGCTGTGTGGCTGCTAAGGGGCGTCGCCTTCCCACGCCTGTTGCAGCATGTCGCGGATTCCATTCCGCGTGATCGGTCGTGGGTTGTAGTAGGGCTTCTGAACGGCGATCTCCGCCGCCTTGTCGAGATCGGTTTCGGATAGGCCAAGTTCAGCGAGCGACTTGATGCGCCCGACCTTATGCATGAGGTCGAACAACGCGCTGGGTCCGTCAGCCGCATTCAGGGCGCGGGCGACGCGCGCCATGGCGGCCGGCGCCGCGTCGCGATTGTAAGCGGCGCTATAGGGGATCATCAGGCAGTGTATATCGGCGTGCGGAAGATCGAAGGATCCGCCGAGCGTATGGCAGATCTTATGATGCACCGCCATGCCGACGCTGCCGAGGCAGGTTCCGGCGAGCCAGGCGCCATATAAGGCTGCGGCGCGGGCTTCCGCCGCATCCTCCGACGATGTGGCCTCATTCACAATCAATGGTAGTGCGCGTCCCAACGCGCGGATCGATTCCTCGGCCATCAGCGATGTTATTGGGTTGGCGTTTTCGGCATAAAGCGCCTCAACCGCGTGGGCTAGGGCGTTCATGCCAGACGGCCCCGCCATCGCGGCCGGCAATGTCGCGATAAGCTCGGGGTCGTAGATGACAACCTCCGGCTGGATCTTCGGATCAGTTTGAGTCGTTTTGACGCCGCCGGCCGTTTGACCCAGGATCGGGGTCATTTCGGACCCGGCGAATGTGGTCGGCAGAACCACTTGGGGCAAATCCGTCCTTAAGGCGATCGCTTTGCCGAGACCGATTGTCGACCCGCCGCCATAGGCGACGAGACCATCCGCCCTTACGGACTCAACCGCCGAGGGAGCCGTCGCCGTCACATCGATTGGCGTATGCATGGCGGCCTGATCGAAAAGATCGATCGCCCGGTCCCCCAAACTATCTGCAAAGCGGCGGGCCTGTTCGGCTTGATGCGGCGTCGACAGCACCAGCGCCCGCTCAACGCCAAGGGCTTCAAGCTCTGCGTGAGCGCGGCGCCGCGCTCCGGCCGCAAACACGACCCGAACCGGCGCCGGCGCATAGGTGAAATCGAACACAATCAGCGCTCGTAGTGGGGCGGTACTTGAGCGTCGACATTGACCCAGACGGATTTCGGCTGAGTATACTCGCGCATCACTTCAAAGCCCATTTCACGGCCATAACCGGATTCTCCGACGCCGCCGAAGGGCGAGCCCGGATGGACAACCTTATAGGAGTTGATCCAGACCATCCCGGCATGAATGTCGCGCGCCATCTTGTGGGCGCGGGACAGGTTCTGCGTCCAGAGCCCGGAGCCGAGACCGTATTTCACCCCGTTCGCAATCGCCAAGGCTTCATCATCATCCTTAAAAGTCGTCACCGTCACGAAGGGGCCGAACACCTCCTCCTGGCTGACGGTATCGGTCGGTTTAGCGGCCACGACCGTAGGTTCGACAAAACAGCCTTTCGCCAACTCGTCCCTGTCAGGGGCTTTGCCGCCGGTTAGTACCTCGCCGCCCTCGTCCTTCGCCACGCCGCAGAAATGCAGAACGCGCTCCTGATGCTGCTTCGATGTCAGCGGTCCCATTTCCGTTTCTGGATCCAGCGGATTACCCAGTCGGATCGATTCAGCCAGCTTGACGAACCCGTCCAGAAATTCGTCAACACGGTCTTCGTGAATGACAAGCCGAGACCCGGCGATACAGGCCTGACCCTGATTGTGGAAAATCGCCCAAGCCGACCCGCCGATCGCCGCCCGGATATTCGCGTCTTCGAACACGATATTCGGGCCTTTGCCGCCAAGCTCCAACTGAACCTTCTTCAGATTTCCGGCCGACGCCTCGACAATGCGGCGACCGGTGGCGGTCGATCCGGTAAAGGCGATCTTGGCGATATCCGGATGTTCCGCCAGCCGCGCGCCGGCCGTATGGCCATATCCCGGCACAACATTGACCACGCCGGCCGGCACGCCGACCTCCTGCATCAGTTCCGCGATCCTCAGCGTCGTCAACGGCGTCAGTTCGGCCGGCTTGATGACAATGCAGTTTCCGGCCGCCAGCGCCGGCGCCATTTTCCAGCTCGTAAACATAAGCGGGAAGTTCCAGGGAACGATTTGACCGACCACGCCGACGGGTTCGCGTTGAACATAGTTGATGAAACCCGGGTAAACCGGCGGCAAGAAACCTTCAAACTTATCGGCCATACCGCCGAAATAACGAAAACAGGCGGCGGTTCTGGGTACGTCCAGCTTTCGGGCGTCCCGTACCGGGTGACCGGTGTCCGTCGCTTCCAGCGTGATCAGTTCTTCGGCGTTTTCCTCGATCGCGTCGGCGAGCTTCAGAAGCAGCCAGCCGCGCGCAGACGGATCCATCCGAGACCAAGCGGGAAAGGCGGCCTTGGCCGCTTCGACGGCGCGGTCCACATCCTCCGCCACGGCTTCGCTGATCTGGCAGATCTCGGAATTGTCGAACGGGTTGAGAACGGGGATAATTCCGCCGCCGGATGACGGCGCGAATTCACCGTTAATGAATAGTTGGGTCTGCATAGCGCGCCCCCTATGGTCCGCCGATTCAAACGGTCGGACTTGTTCGAGTGCCGGAACGGGGGCCCGCGCCGTCCATGAACGGCGCGGGCGCTTATTCGTCAGAACTCCACAGCGACGACGGGCGCCGTTCCGTTCCGCACCATTTCGGGAATCTTCGGCGAGCCATTCTCCCAGACCAGCAGCATCGACCGTTTGTTGGAGAAGCCTTGATGCCGAATGTCCGCCGGCATGCAGGACACATCGCCGGCGCGCATTGTCACCGTAGCCCGCGGGTCTCCCGACTTGCCGTCTTTGACGTCCCAGATAATCTCGTCAGACAGCTGAATGAACCATTCGCAGCGGTCGTTCCCGTGCTCCACTGGAAGCGTGAATTCTTCGGTTGTGGGGCAGAACAAGCTGTCTTTGATCACAGAACAAACAGACGGGTTCCAGGTCACGTCGGAGCGCGATAAGTAACCGAATAAGTTGTACGCCGAGACTTCATGCTCGAAGCCGGGCTCCGGATAGACGTCGGGCTGGCTCTGATCGACATCGGTAAAATGACGATTGACGGTAAAGCCGCTTTCGTCCGTTCGCACCGGCGTGTCGCCCGGCAGGCCGATCATGCGTTTCGCGGTCACCCGTTGACGCGTCACCGCCGCGTCATTGTCGCCGTTCTTCGATCCCCATGGCGTGCCGGTTTCCATCGGCGCGGCGAAAGGATCATAGTCGGCGTTTGTCCAATCGGAGACCATTTGGCTGAAGACATCCATCAATTCGTCTGATTTGAACCGTTGGATGAAGTCGCGACCGGCCTTGGTGTAGGCGTGGTTGCAGGCGCCCGCGAACATTTCGACTTCGCCGTAGTAGTTTGTCGTCCCGAAAATATGGTCGAAATTCACCGTACCATAGAAAAAGCCCCAGGCCACATCGCGCATCAAGGCGCGCAGGAAAACATCGATCGGCATTTCGTGCCGGCCGCCCGGCCATGTGATATGCGCGAAATAGGCGTCGCGGCGAAAACTGAAGTCGCCTGCTTTGAACGCCTTATATCCTTCAACATTATCGGGAGGAAAAACTTCCGTCCCCGTCGTGATTGGAAGCCCGCGCGGATTATCGATTGCGTCTGCAGTCGCTGCGCTTTCAGACATCGCCATTCTTCATTCCCTCCTTGAATCCGCGTCTCAGGCCGCCGTCTGGCAGATTTCGGCCCATTTCTCGACCGTCTCCGGGCCAAGAACGGTTTGGATCATCATCACAGAGGCCTTCTCGGCCTTGAAACGATAGGCCGCACCCACCGGCAAAAGCGCTTGATGGCCGCGCCTGATGACGATCCGACCCATCTTTTGGCCGTCCGGATCGCCGCTGAGCTTGTGCGCGCCTTCGCTATCCGGGTCGACTGCGGAATCCGGGTCCGCCAGTTTCACAAGCTCAATCTCGACTTCCCCATCCATGCACAGAGCGAATTCGTCATGCGCGGTGGCGTACCAGTCAGAGACGCCTTCCGTTCGAACCGCTTCGATGATGTATTCCATGTTTTTCGCCACTGCGACCCGCTCATATGGCGCGCTCTTGTCGGCGACGGCGAAGACATTCGAGAAAACGTAATTCTTGGGGTCGTCGTCGATGACCATCACGCCGCCCGGCGTGTAGTCGTTCAAAGACCCGAACACTGTTGTGTACTGACTCACGGCTTCCTCCTCCAAGTTCAGAGCCACGGGGCTGCTCTCTGCGAGGCTTCTCACGCCCTCGCTTCGTAGGGTTGAGCATCCTGGACGCCGTAAAAATTGTCAAGAATAAGTTTGCCATTCGGACATTTGTTTGCAAGTCGAACAAATGTCGAGCCTCTGGCAGCTCGCCTATCGGACGACAAACGCTGATCAAGGACTGACTGTGCGAAAAGGGTCAGTGATTTGCGAGCGCTTCGCTGACTTCGTCTGACGCCGCTTTGAGCCGCTTGAGATATCTTCCCGTCAGGTCGGAAACGCTGACGCGCGCCGATTGCGTGGACACATTCAAGGCGGCGAAGACCTCTCCGGATCGCCGGAAGATCGGTACGGCCAAAGAGCGCAGACCTTCCTCCAACTCGCTATCGACCAGCGCATAGCCTCGTTGGCGCACTTCGCTCAGTCTGTCGGCGAAGGCGAAGCGCGTCTTCAGCGTTCGGGACGTCAGCGGCTCGAACTCCGCCGCCTCAATCGCCTTGTTACGGGTTTCAGGGCTTGAATACGCCAACAAGACCTGGCCCATCGAGGTTACATAGGCCGGGAGCCGCGTGCCGACATTCAGCGAGACAGACATGATTCTCCGCCGGCCTGCCGAGCGCACGACATAGACGACGTCGTTCGCATCGAGCATGCCAATCGAGCAGCTCTCGTCCAGATCAGTCGTCACGCGCTCAAGAATGGGTTGTGCGATTTCCGACAAGCTTTGCGACGACAAGAAAGCGAAACCCAGGCACAGAACGCGCGGCGTGAGTTCAAAATATTTGCCATCCGATTTCGCGAATCCAAGTTCGACCAGCGTCAGCAGGAATCGACGGGCGGAGGCGCGGGTCTGACCACAGGCCTGTGCAACCTCCGTAAGGGTCATCCTGGCGCGACCCGGCTGAAACGCCCGGATCACGGCAAGCCCCTTCTCAAAAGACGTTACATATTCGCTGCGCCTGGTCATATCTGTGCTCTATGCAAACAATTGTTCGTTATTCGCATGCCCCCGCCTTTCCGTCCAGAAAGGATTGCCCCGCGTCTCGACATGTCCTTTTCATCTCGACATGTCCTTTGCAAAAGTCGGGCGAGAGACGCGCGCGTGATCCGTCCAGAAAGAGCCAAAGTATCTTCGCGGCGCCATGGCCTAAGCGGCTCGACTGACGGCGCCGACAGGATCGAAACAAACCGCTCGACTCTCTCGGAAAACAATCCTGACCGCCAAGCCCGGTCGACGTCAAAAACCGCTTACCCGCTCTTTAGCCGGTAGACGATGTCCCTCAGCGTGGTCATGCCGACGGGTTGGCGGTGTTCGTCGACGACCAGCGCGCGGTCGAGGCCGTAGCGGGTGAGGAGGCGTACGGCGTATCTGACATTCATGTCCGGCGGCAGGGTCAGGACCGGCTTGACCATAACCTGATAGACCGAGACCCGGTCGAGCGCGCGGTCGTTCGCCACCACTTCGCGGGCGATATCTTCAATCGAGAGCAAGCCGAATTCGTCGGCCAAATCGCGACGCTCGACCACCAGGGAGGAGACGCCGCTATCGGCCATCACATCGACCGCTTGCTGGATCGGGGCCAGAGGGTCGATCCTCAGAATCGTTTCGGTCAGTACGTCGCTGACGCTGAGATAGGTGCGTTCCGTCATCTCCCCAATCCCCTTTCCTAGACCTCGTCCTTGATTTCCGCGCGCATCGCCTCCAATTGGCCGCGCAGACCGACCGCATCTTCGAGATCGATCTGAACCGCCAGGCCGCGATCCCGCTCTCGCGTCAGACCCGCCGCCTCGTCGATCGCCTCCAGGATGCGCCGGGCCCGTTCGGCGACGACCAGGAACAGCACGACGTCGCGCTGGCCGGTCAGGTCGAGGCCGAGAAAGGTTTTTTCCAGCTTCAATCCTTCGCCGCGCGCCTTTGTGATGACAGTGGCGCCGGTCGCTCCTTCCGTTCGAGCGGCGTCAATGATCGAATCGGTCTCCTCCTCGGAGACGATCGCAATGATCAGCTTGAACTTCATGCTTCCTCCTCCTCCTCCTGCGTCACGGCGATAAGACGCGCCTGACGCGCCTGCATCCGCCGTCTGATGAAATCCGTCAGTTCCGCATAGGCCATCACCGTCATCATTGGGAACAGACTGGCGAAGGCGATCAGGCCGAACCCGTCCAGTAGGGGCGAGCGGCCCGGAATCGCCTCGGCCAAGCCGAGGCCCAGCGCGGCGACCACCGGCACGGTCACGGTCGAGGTGGTCACGCCGCCGGAATCATAGGCCAAGGGAATGATCCATTTCGACTCGCCCCGCGTCGCCTTCACCGTCTGGATGATGACGATGATATAGCCGACCACGATGAAAGCGTAGAGCGGCAGGCCGGTGATGATGCGAAAGGCGCCCAGAGCGACGCCGATGGCGACCCCGACCGCCACCGCCAGCCGCAGGCCCAAGGCCGAGAGCCCGCCGCCGGAAATATCCTCAGCCTTCAGTGCGACGGCGATCAGGGCCGGCTCGGCGGCGGTCGTGGAAAAGCCGATGGCCGCGGCGAATATGTAGACCCAGAGATAGAATCGCCAATCTGGCCCCTGGGCGGGTCCTTGGGCGGGTCCTTGGGCGGGTCCCTGGGCGGACCCATCAGCCGGCCCGTCAGCCAGGGCCGGGCCTCTCGCCCCGCCGAGCTCTAAGAACGCGGGATCGGTCAGTTGCCGGGCCATGGTCTCGCCCAGCGGGAAGAGCGCCTTTTCCAGCCCGAAGAGAAAGAAGGCCAGACCGAGCACGACATAGAGAAAGCCGACCGCCAAGCGCGCAGGTCGCGGCGGTTTCTTGCGCAAGACGAAGATCTGAAATCCGATCAAAACGACGGCGATCGGGGTCACATCGATCAAGTTGCCCCAAAGGATTTCAAGGATTTCCCACGCCCATTCAACGATCATGGCGTCCGCTCCAGAAGCACGCCGTAGACCATCACGAAAATCATCGGCGTCAGGCTGGCCAGCGCGATCAGACCGAACCCGTCGGTGATGGGGTTACGGCCCCGGATCACGCTGGCCAGTCCGACGCCGAGCGCGGTGACCAGCGGCACGGTGATAGTCGAGGTGGTGACGCCGCCGGAATCATAGGCGACGCCGATGACCCATTCCGGCGCGACGACGGTCATGGCGACAACCAGCATATAGCCGCCGATTATCAGGTACTGGATCGGCCAGCCCTTAAGGATGCGCAGCACGCCGAGCGCGATGGCGGCCCCGACCGACAGCGCGACGGTCACCCGGAACCCGAAGGCGAATTCCTCCTGCGCCTCGAGCGCCGCCCCGATCACGCCGGCTTTGGCGGCGACTTCGGACGCTTCCTCTGCGACGGCGATCAAGGCGGGCTCGGCGGCGGTAGTCCCGAAGCCCAAGCAAAAGGCGAAGGCGAGAAGCGCAATCAGACTGCCTTTCTGCGCGAAGGCCTCGGCCATGCTTTCGCCGAGCGGGAAAAGGGCCATCTCGAGGCCGCGCATGAACAAGGTCAGTCCAAGAATGACAAACGCGAGGCCCGCTAGCAGAGTCTCGAGATTCGGCAGGGGCTGCTGCAGGACGACAAGCTGGAAGAACACCACCACCAAGATGATGGGGGCCAAATCCCGGACCGACCCGACCAACAGGCGGAGGAATTGTTTTAGTTGCGCCGTCACGGCGACTCTCCTGGGGGCGCTCGGTTGCGCCGCCGTCCGTCATTTGAACAAGGCTTCGCAGGCCTGGCCATCGGCGTCGGGCGCGATCCCATCACGGGAATAGCATGATCCGCGCAAAAGAGAACCGGCCCAACTCAGTTCTTGGGCCGGTTCCACGCTCTCGTTGTCGTGGCGATCCGCGGGGCGTTAGCGTATGAACAGGGGCGCCCGCGCCGATGTTATGCACAAACCGTGTTCATCTCGGCTAGGATCGTCTCGGCCAAGAGCGCATCCTCAAGAGAACTTCTCTTTCACATCCAGAAAGCGCGGCTCGACGATTTCCCAATTCTGCCCGCCGGCCACCAGACAGGTCACTCCGTTGGGGCGCGTCACGAGCACGGTCCAAGAGCCGCCTTCAGAGACATAAAGCTGTACGACGCCGCCGCCTGTGGCGAGGCCGACGCCGGCCTCGGTTTCTTTATAGGTGGTTTCGAGCTTCTTGATGATGTCTTCGTGCGGACCGCAAATGCTTTGCGCCGTCGACGGAGATGACATCAAGAGAGCCGCGCCGGCCAACAGGCCGATACCCGCACTTCTCATGGTCAATCCTCCTTTCCGAAGAACTCCCGCGTTGAGTCCGATTCACCTTTCCCCGCTGTCGCGGTCGGCGGTTATGGTGAGACGACACCGAACCCGCCCTTCTTGTTGATATGGTTCCATCGCTCCCAAAACCAAAGAAACGATGCCGTGACTAGACTGGGAGAATAGGGCGCAGCAGCGCCAATCCTATGTCAAATAGTTGATTCTACGTGACTATTTGGCGGCAAATATCGCAACTCTGACGCGTTCGAGGCCTCGAATGCATCGCGGATCAGCAAAGGATAATATGATTCGTCGGAATGTCCGTAATAATCTTTAGCCAGTGGACGCCGTCGCCCTAACGCCGGTCCAGCCGGGCGATGACCTACATTAGATGAATCAGATTCATGACGAGCCGGGATCAAACCCGGTCGCGCCGCGGCGCCGGCGCTATTCCATCGCGGCGACGATTTTCTCGGTGACTTCTTTCGCGTCGCCGAACAGCATGACCGTGTTGTCTCGGAAGAATAGTTCGTTCTGCACGCCCGCGTAGCCTGTCGCCATCGACCGTTTGATGAAATAGACCGTGCCGGCTTCCTCGACATCCAGGATGGGCATGCCGTAGATCGCGCTGGTCTCGTCGTGCTTGGCCGCCGGATTGGTGGTGTCGTTGGCGCCGATCACGAAGGCGACATCGGTCGAGGAGAAGTCTCGGTTGATCTCTTCCAATTCCAGGACGTCGTCATAGGGCACATTCGCTTCCGCCAGCAGCACGTTCATGTGGCCGGGCATCCGTCCAGCGACAGGGTGGATTGCGTAGCGCACCTGGACGCCCGACGCTTTCAACTGGTCCCCCATCTCGCGCAATGCGTGCTGCGCCTGGGCGACCGCCATGCCGTAACCGGGCACGATGATCACGCTCTCGGCGTTTTTCATGAAGTAGGCCGCGTCTTCCGGCGCCCCGGCGGTGACCGGACGATCATCCGCGCCGCCGGCCGCGACTGTGCCGCCATCGGTGCCGAAACCGCCGAGGATCACGTTGAAGATCGAGCGGTTCATGCCTTTGCACATGATGTAGCTGAGGATCGCGCCGGAAGAGCCGACCAAAGCGCCGGTGACGATCAGGGCGGTGTTGGCCAGGGTGAAGCCGATGCCGCATGCGGCCCAGCCTGAATAGCTGTTCAGCATTGAGACTACGACCGGCATGTCGGCCCCGCCGATCGGAATGATCAGCAAGACCCCGATCACCAGCGCTAGCAGTACGATCGCCCAGAACGCCGTCGCCGACTGGTCGACGCAGAACCAGACAATGAAACCGACCAGCAGCACGCCCAGCAGCGCGTTCAGTATATGCTGCCCGTTGAAAGTCACGGGCGAAGAGCCGAAGATTCCCTGAAGCTTGCCGAAGGCGATGATTGAGCCGGTGAAGGTCACCGCGCCAATCGCCGTCCCCAAGGCCATCTCGACTAGGCTGCCGACCCCGATCTGCCCCGGCATGCCGATTCCATAAGCCTGCGGCGTATAGAAGGCCGCCGCCGCGACGAAGACCGCGGCCAGACCGACCAAGCTGTGGAAGGCGGCGACCAATTGCGGCAGGGCCGTCATCTGGATCTTCAGCGCGATCACGGTGCCGATCGCGCCGCCCACCACGATGCCCGACAAGATCAGGCCGTAGCTTAGGACGCCCGGTGTCAGGATCGTCGTACCGACGGCGATCACCATGCCGACGATGCCATACAGATTGCCCTGACGCGCCGTCTCCGGCGAGGACAGGCCGCGCAGCGCCATGATGAAACAAATCGACGCGATCAGATAAGCGTAACCGGCGAGACTGGACATTGCTTCTTTTCCCTAAATTCTTCGGCCCCGACTGACCGCCCGCGACGCCGTCCAATGTCGCCTGGACAGAAGCGCGCGGTCAGGTGGACGTGGGGCGATCAGCCCTTTCGGTCTTTTTTCTTGAACATGCTGAGCATTCGGTTTGTCACGACGAACCCGCCGAAAATGTTCACGCTGGCAAGCACCACGGCGATGAAACCGAATACTTTCGAAATGTTCATGTCGGCCGGGCCCGCGGCGATCAGCGCGCCGACGATGATGACGCTGGAAATCGCGTTGGTGACGCCCATCAGGGGCGAATGCAGCGCAGGGGTGACGCTCCAAACAACGTAGTAGCCGACGAAACAGGCCAGAACGAAAGCGGTGAACAGGAACAGGAAGGGCGAGCCGCCGCCCGCAGCCATGTCGCCGACGCCCGCCATATTCGCCGCTTGCAACGCCAAAGCGTCGGCCTGCGCCGCCAGTTCTAACGCCTGTGCGTTCAACTGGTCGATCTTCTCGAGGAGTTGTTCCTTATCCATGGCTTAATTCTCTCCCTCGGGTTTGGACGCCGCTGGGGCGACCTCCGATGCGGATGGTTCGGCGGCGGCGTCCGGTTCCGGTTTTGGCGGGGCGGGCTCGGGCGGTGCCGTTGTTGCGGCGGCTTTCGCCGTCGCCGCTTTCTTGGCGCCTGACTTCTTCGCGCCCGCTTTCTTAGCCGCCTTTTTCGCAGGTGGCGCTTTCTTGGCCGCTTCTTTGACGCGCTCATGCACGATCGCGCCGTCGCGCGTCACCATCGAGCCGGCGATGATCTCGTCTTCCGGATTGACGGTCAGCGCGCCGCTCTCCTTGTCGATCATCGGGGTCAGGAAATTCAGCAGATTTTTAGCAAAGAGTTGACTCGTAGTTTCCGGCACGCGGCTCGGCCAATTGCCGTGCCCGACAAGGGTCACGCCGTGTTTCCGGACCGTCTTACCCAGTTCGGTGAGCGGGCAGTTGCCGCCGGCCTCGGCGGCGAGATCGACAATGACCGATCCCGGCTTCATGCTCTTCACATGGTCCTCGGTCACCAGGACAGGCGCCGGACGACCGGGAATAAGCGCGGTCGTGACCACGATGTCCATCTTTGGGATGGTCTCGGCCACCAGCGCGGCTTGCTGTTTCTTATAGTCGTCGGACATTTCCTTGGCGTAGCCGCCGGCGGTCTGCGCCTGCTGAAACTCTTCGTTCTCAACCGCGACGAACTTGCCGCCGAGGCTCTCGACCTGCTCTTTCGTGTCCGGCCGGACATCGGTCGCGTAGACAATCGCACCCAGGCGTTTCGCCGTCGCGATCGCCTGCAGGCCGGCGACGCCGACGCCCATGACGAAGATATTGGCCGGCGACACGCGTCCGGCGGCCGTCGACATCATCGGAACGGCGCGTCCATAGGCCTCGATCCCATCGAGCACCGCCTTGTAGCCGGCGATATTCGCCTGTGAGGACAGAATATCCATGGATTGCGCGCGAGTGATTCGGGGCACCAGCTCCATTGCAAAGCTGGTGACGCCGGCGTCCGACAAGGCCTTGACCAGCGCGCCTTCTGTCAGGGCGTTGAGCTGGCAAAGCAGGATTTGACCCTTAGACAGAAGCGCCACCTCGTCCGGGCCCTCAGCCGCGGTCATCGGGCGCTGAACCTTCAGGACGACATCGGCGCCCTTCAGGGTCGCAGCCGGCGAAGCCGCCAGTTTGGCGCCCGCCTCGACGAAGGCCTCGTCTGGAATCGCCGCTTCCAAGCCGGCGCCCTTTTCGACGGTCACGTCGGCGCCCAGATCGGTGAATTTCTTGGCCGTCTCCGGCGACAACGCCACCCGCCGCTCGCCTGGCCGACGTTCCTTCAAGACCGCGATCTTCATTCTCGTTGTTTCCCCATTTCGGACACTTCTGCCAACGCCAACCTTGTGCGCCGCCCGGTGCTGGTCGCCGGCGCTTCTCGCTCCAGACCCACTTCGCGCGGATAAACGGGCGCCGCCAAGCGGCGACGCCCGTTCACCTCAACGCTTTAAGCGTTAAACGGCGGATTCGACAAGACCTGACTTATGTTTCGTTGGATAAAGAGCGCGCTTCAGGTCGAATTTTCGCTGGCAAAGCGCGGCTCATTAGACGATACCCATGTATCAGACCGAAAGACGCTATGCATATGTGAAGCTCGATGACCGCGACATGTGTGCCGCACGGCGCGCGGCGCGATCGGCGACAAATATTGCGATATAAGACATGCCGAACGACCTGATACGCGATCTCGACGCGCTCCCCCTGCTGGATAAGGCCACGACGGCGGTTCTACGAGAATCGATTGGCGACGAGAAATACGCCGAACTGTTCGCGACGCTTCCGGCGGAAGTCTCGCGCCTGTGTGACGCGTTGTCGTCCTACTGCACGCTCTCCCCAATCGACAGGGACGGAATCCGCGCGGCCGCGCATGCGCTGAAAGGGGTGGCGGCGAATTATGGAGTCGTGCGGCTGGAAGCGGTTGCGCGCGCCCTGGGCGGCCCGACCTCGACGGAAGGCGAAATGCGCGATTTGGTCGCCTATCTGAAAAATCAGTTGGCGCTTCTTGAAACGGCGGCGCTGGACGCGCCGGACGATGCGGGGCGTGTCGCATGAAGGTCGTCGTGGTCGATGACGCCTTGCCGAATGCGATGCTCGCCGAGCGTCTGCTGTCACAAATCGACTTTGTTGAGGTGAGCGTCTTTACCCATCCGCAGGAGGCGCTCGATTGGTGTGCGGCGGAAACCCCGGACCTCGTGATTTTGGATTATTTGATGCCCGACATTGACGGGCGGGAGTTCTTGCAACGTTTCACGGCGCTTGAGAAGAACCGGCATGTTCCCATCATCGTCGTGACCGCGGACGAACATCAACGCACATTGCATGAGATGTTGGAGGCCGGAGCCACGGACTTCATCCGAAAGCCGGTCGATCCCGTCGAACTTATCGCGCGGTCGCGAAACCTGCTGCGGCTGCGCGAATATCAGAAGGAATTGAACCAGACCGTCGATCGCCTGCATGTCATGGCGACCACTGACGCGCTGACCGGCGTCGCGAACCGGCGGCATTTTCTCGAACGCGCGACCGTCGAGGCGGCGCGGTCGCGGCGCTTCAGCGAACCGTTGTCCATTGCAATGCTCGACGCGGACCACTTTAAGGGGATCAATGACGCCTATGGGCATGCAGCCGGGGATCGCGTTTTGGCCGATCTCGCCGACGCATGCCGGGACGCCCTGCGCAGTCATGATATTGTTGGTCGAATCGGTGGTGAAGAATTCGGCATTTGCATGCCGCAAACGCCGTTGGATAAGGCCGAACTCGTCTGCAACCGCCTCCGTGAGACGATCGAGAAACACAGCGTGCGCATCGACGCGGTCTCTATTCAGTATACAGTCAGTATTGGGGTTGCGGCCTATCGGCCTGACCAATACGACGCCCAAGGCGTGATCAGCCGCGCCGACGCGGCGTTGTACCAAGCCAAAGAAAGCGGCCGGAACCGGGTCGTCGTGGCCGGGTGAGGCGTTTCCGATCGGCGACAGCTACGCACGTCCTTCAGGCGCAAGGGGCAGACGCAAGCCAGTCTCGGCGCGGCCCTGTCCAACTCTCAGCGCCTCACCGCCTTTCCCCCCGTCTGGCCTTGCTATACTCTCACTGGCAGGTTTCACGAGGAGGCGTACCGTGATGCCCCTATTCAAAAGCGTTGCGTTCGGCGCGCTGGCTTTGGCGGCGCTGGCGGCGACGCCTGTCGAGGCGAAGGAATTCCGTTGGGCGGCGACGACCGATCCGCAAACCATGGATCCGCATGCAACCGGATCGGCCCCCGTGTTGGGCTTTCTCAACAATATCTATGAGGGCCTTGTGCGCCGGGGCAAGACGATGCGGTTGGAACCCGCGCTCGCCTCTCGCTGGCAGCCGCTGGCCGATACAGGCTGGCGCTTCACGCTGCGCAAGGGCGTCAAGTTTCATGACGGATCGGACCTAACGGCCGAGGACGTCCTATTCTCTTATCAGCGCGCGTCGTCGGAAGATTCCGATGTTCGTTCCTGGTTCGCGCCGGTCGCCGAAGTGCGGATCGTCAACGACTATACGGTGGATTTCCTGACCACCGGGCCAAACCCGCTCTTTCCAGACTCCATCGCCAATTTCATGATCATGGACAAAGACTGGACCGAGGCTAATGACAGCGCGCGCCCAAGCCGTGAACAGGAGAATTTCGCGACCCGCAACGCAAACGGCACCGGCGCCTTCCGGCTGGTCTCCCGCGACCCGGGCGTGCGGACGGAACTGGCGCCGTTTGAGGGGTGGTGGGGCAAGCCCGAACACAACATCACCAAGGCGATCTTTACGCCGATCGGCAATCAGGCCACCGGCATCGCGGCGCTTCTGTCCGGGGAAATCGATTTCATCGAACCAATCCCACTGCAAGATGCGCAGCGCCTGAGGCAAACGCCCGGATTCACCGTTCATCAAGGGGTCGAGGCGCGGGTGATCATGCTGGGCTTCGGCCATGATCACCCTTCGCTGAAATACTCGGACGAGACCGACGGGGCTAATCCGTTCCAGGACGCCCGGGTGCGTCAGGCCATCTATCAGGCGATCGATGTCGACACGCTGATCGATCGGATCATGCGCGGGAATGCACGGCCAGCTTCGCAATTGGTCAGCCCGGCGATGAAGGGCTACACGGAAAGCTTGAGCGCCCGCCCGCCCTTCGACCCGGACGCCGCCAGAGCGCTCTTGGCCGAGGCCGGCTATCCGGACGGCTTCAGCTTTGGTCTGATGTGTCCAAACGACCGCTACATCAACGACGAGGCGATCTGCAAAGGGATCGCCAGCATGCTGGCCAAGGTCGGCATCCGGGCGAAGCTGAACGCCATGCCGGTGCGGACCTATTGGCCCGAACTGCGCGCCGATAATTTCGACATGTATCTCTTGGGCTGGTCTCCGGGGACGTTCGACGCGGAACACCCGATCCGCTTTCTGGTTGCGACGCCGAATGAGGAGAAGAAATTGGGGAGCTGGAATTTCGGCGGCTATTCCAATGCGCGGATCGATGCGCTATTGCCCGAAATTCAGACCGAGCTGAACGAACGGAAGCGACAGGCCAAGATCGATGAGGCGCATACGATCATCCAAGAAGATACGGTCTATGTGCCGCTCTATATTCAACCCTTGGTATGGGGCTCGAAAGACACGATCTTACTGACCCAGCGCACCGATAACTTCTTCATCCTGCGCTGGGTGACGGTCAATTAACCGTCGCCTCAGGCCACCGTCTGGGCGGCCAGAATTTGCGGATCGGCGAGCTTGTCGAGCGACGGCGTCTGGGCCAACAGCATGCGGCTATAGTCGTGGCGCGGGCTCTTATAGAACGCATCCGCCGCGCCTTCCTCGACTAGGACGCCGTTCTGCATCACCGCCACCCGGTCCGACATCTGCCGCACAACGGGCAGGTCGTGGCTGATAAATAGGATCGCCAGGCCGAAGCGGTCCTGGATGTCCTTCAGCAGGTTCAGGATCTGCGCCTGGACCGAGACATCAAGCGCGGAGGTCGGCTCGTCGCAGATCATCAGCGCGGGACGCGCTGCGAGGGCGCGGGCGATGGCGATCCGTTGGCGCTGGCCGCCGGAGAATTGATGCGGGTATTTGCCGACCGCGTCCGGGTCCATCCCGACCAGCGCCAGCATCGACGTGGTGATGGCGGCCGCCTCGCGCCGGTTCTTGCAGAGCCCGTGAAAGCGCAAAGGCTCGGAGACGATGGCCCCGACCTTCCAGCGGTTGTTGAGTGACGAATAGGGGTCCTGAAAGATCATCTGGATCTCGCGCCGGGACGGGTCGCGCGCCGGCCGTTTCTCGGTCAGCGCCAGCGGCCGCCCGAAATAGCGCAGCGCGCCGGCCTGGGCCTTGTGAACGCCGACCAGGGCCTTGGCGATGGTGGATTTGCCGCTGCCGCTTTCGCCAACCAAACCCAAGGTTTCGCCGACCGCTAGCCGCAACCCGACATCTTTCACCGCCCGCACCACGCGGCTCTGCCGAAACAGCCCGCCGCCGGACCGGAACGACACGGACAAGCCTTGCAGGTCCAGGATATCGCCCTCGCGCTTGCTTCCCGCTCCCGGTCTGCTCAGCAACCATTCGGCCCCCCGCTGCGCCAGGTCAGAGCGCGCGCCGCGACGCGGGCCGGCGTCGCTCAATTGCGGGAAGCGCGCGACTTTCTTTTCGACCCGCGGGACTGAGGCGATCAGGCTGCGGGAATAGGGCGCCGACGGCGCGCCGAGCACCCGGTTCGTCTCTCCCGCCTCGACCAGCCGACCGTCTCGCAGGACCGAGACCGTGTCGGTGATCTCGGCGATCACCCCCATATCGTGGGTGATCAGCAGCACCCCGACCCCGCGCTTGGTCGCCAGGCGCCGGATCAGCGCCAGCACCTGCTTCTGCACCGCCACATCGAGCGCGGTGGTCGGTTCATCGGCGATGATCAGGTCGGGCTCCGAACATAGCGCCAAGGCGATTACAACCCTTTGGCGCATACCGCCGGAGAATTGATGCGGATAGTCGGCGATCCGGGCGGCGGCGTCGCGAATGCCGACCTCCTCCAGCAGGCTCAGGGCGCGTGTCTTCGCCTTCGCCTCCGACAGTTTCGTGTGAGTGAGGATCGTCTCGACCAACTGCTCCTCGATGGTCAGCAGCGGGTTCAGGCTGGTCTGCGGGTCCTGGAAGATCATGCTGATCTTGGCGCCGCGCAGCCTGTGCCAGTCTCTCTGGCTGAGGTCGACCAACTCGCGCCCGTCCAGCCGGATCGAGCCCCCCTCGATCTGACCGCCGCCTGGCAGCAGGCCCAGGATAGCCGCGCCGACGGTCGATTTGCCGGCCCCGGACTCGCCGACCAGCCCGTGGATCTCGCCGCGTTCGAGGCTCAACCCATAGCCATCGACAGCCATCTGCTTACCGAACCGCGTCTCGAAACTGACGCTCAGGTCTTGGATGTCCAACAGAGCCATGGCGCTAGCGCAACTTTGGGTTCAGCGCGTCGCGCAGGAAATCGCCGAGCAGGTTCACCGCGATCACCATCAGAACCAGCGCCAGGCTGGGGAAGAGTGCGATCCACCACTCGCCGGAGAAGATATAGGCGGTGCCGATCCGGATGAGCGTGCCCAGCGAGGCCTGATCCGCCGGTACGCCGACGCCGAGGAAGCTCAGCGTCGCCTCCAGCAGGATCGCGACCGCCAGATCGATCGTCAGCACCACCAGAATCGGCCCGGCGATGTTCGGCAGGATATGGCTCAGCATGATCCGCCAGGCCGGCAGGCCCATGATCTCGGCCGCCTGGACATAGTCCTTGTCGCGCTCGACCAGGGCGGAGGCGCGGGCCAGCCGGGCGAAATCCACCCAGAGCGACAGGCCGATCGCCAGGATCAGGACCGGGATCATCAGCCGGTCGTGGCTCTCGCTGGGCAGGACCCCGCGCGCCACCCCGTCGATCAGCAACGCGGTCAGGATCGCCGGCAGGGCGAGCTGCACATCGGCGATCCGCATCACCACATGATCGAACCAGCCGCCGAGATAGGCCGCCGCCAGCCCCAGCGTCACGCCGAGGATCGCGGCGAACGCAATCGAGGCGCCGCCGATCAGCACCGAGATCCGCGCGCCATAGAGGATCGCCGAGAGCATGTCCCTGCCCTGATCGTCGGTGCCCAGCAGGAAACGCGCCTCGCCGCCTGCGGCCCAGGCCGGCGGAAGCAGCGAGTCCAGCAGGTCATAGGCCGCCAGGTCGAACGGATCAGTGGGCGCGACCCAGGGCGCGAATAGGGTGGCGCCGAGCGACAGCACGGTCAGCAGCGCGCCGATCATCGCCGGCGGCGAACGCAGGAACAGATAGGCCAGTTCCGACCGCCGTCCGATGCGCCGCCACAGGGACAGGGTCTCGCGCTTCGCCGCGCCTTGATCCGCGCTGTCCTCGATGGCCATCGCTCAGCCCTCCGCCCGGGCGCGGATGCGCGGATCGATGACCAGATACAGAATATCGACGACCAGATTGACCAGCACGAACAGGAAGCCGATCAACACCAGATAGACCGACATCACCGGAATATCGACATAGCGGATCGAGTCGAGAAACAAGAGCCCCATGCCCGGCCACTGGAACACGCTCTCGGTCACGACCGCGAAAGCGATCACCCCGCCGAATTGCAGCCCGACGATGGTCACCACCGGCGCCAACGTGTTCTTGAAGGCGTGCCGGTAATGGATCGCGCGCCAATCGAGCCCGCGCGCGACGGCGAATTTCAGATAATCGGTGCGCATCACCTCGAGCATTTCCGAGCGCACCAGCCGCAGCGTCAGGGTCAGCTGATAGACCCCCAGCGTCAGCGCCGGCAGGATCAGCGAGCGCCATCCGTCCAGCGTGAACAGGTTGCTCTTCCACCAGCCCAGCGTCACCGTCTCGCCGCGGCCGAAGGTCGGCAGCCAGCCCAATTGCACGCCGAACAGAGTGATCAGCCCGATGCCGATCACGAAGGTCGGGGCCGAGATCCCCGCCAGCGTCGTCAGCAGGATCGCGCTGGAGGCGGCGCGCCTGGGATGGATCGCGGTATAGATCCCCGCCGGCACGCCGATCAGAAGCGAGATTATCAGCGAGACGAAAGCCAGCTCCAGTGTCGCCGGCAGGCGGCTCAGGATCATCTCGCCGATCGGCTGGCGGGTGCGATAGGAATAGCCGAAATCCGCCGTCGCCATATCGCCCAGGAAGCGCAGGAACTGCACCGGCGCCGGATCGTTCAGCCCCAACTGCTCCCGCAGCCGCTCCTGATCCTCAATCGCCGTCTCCTGCCCCACCATCTGCGCCACCGGATCGCCGACAAAGCGAAACAGCGCAAAGGCCAACGCCGCCACCGCGAGCATCACAAATATCGACTGCGCCAAGCGCCCGGCCAACAGGGAGATCATGCCATAAGTGAACCACGCGGGGTGGGATGGGGGCTAGTGGAAAGGGTGGGGTTAGGGGAAAGGAGGCGCGGCACGCTGCTAGACGGGTATTTCCGCGTCATGGGCAAGAACATGAACGGCGGAACGCCAAAAAGCCATCTTCATCGACAGCCTGCCGAAGCCGAAAAACGGAAAGGAAGACGGCAACAGAAAAGTCGCATAAGCTGAACCAAAGAAGCAGCGACTGTCAGGCATTTACCGTCTTTGTACACGTAGATTCCCAATCGATAGCTTTGTACAATGCCATTGGAAACCATAACTAGAGGTGATGGTAGTGTGAGGAAAGAATGCGGCTGAGCTTCACTCAACGGATTAGGCGTCGGTAGGGTGTCTATTAACTTTGGGCATTCTACAAGAAAATATGTATCTAAAAGATGTTTCGTGCTAACCATAATATGGCATCAAGTAGTAATGGGGAAAAAATGGCCGACCTTACAATTCGTACCCTTATCGACCGCGTTTCGAGCGGTGATATTAGGATACCCGCCTTCCAGAGAGACTTTGTTTGGGAACCTGATCAAGTCGCCTTCTTGATAGACAGCATCTACAAGAACTTTCCTATTGGAACGGTGGTCTTCTGGCAGACAGATGAACGGCTTAAGACAGAGAAGAAGTTGGGATCTTTTGAACTGCCGCCGCCCAGACGTGACTATCCGGTCAACTATGTTCTGGATGGGCAACAGCGCATCACAAGTCTTTTCAGCGTCTTTCAGTTAGATTTACAGCCAACCGACTCTACGTGGGTTGATATATACTTCGATATGGATGCAGCGGACAATCCGCAGGACTCTTCTTTTGTTGCCCTAGAAGCAAGCGAGGTCGATCTAGAACGCCATTTTCCAATAAGTACTTTCTTTAGTTCGGTCGAATACCGGAAAGCGACAAACGATATCGGTAATGATCGCGTGGCGTTGGTAGACGAAGTTCAAGCTAAGTTCAAAGAGTATCGCATTCAGAATCAGACATTTGAAACGCAAGATCGCAATGAGGTCGCTATTGTGTTCGAGCGTATCAATCGTGCAGGTACGGAGCTTGATCTCTTCGCATTGCTTGCTGCATGGAGTTGGTCCGATGATTTTGATCTGATCGAGAAATTCGGAGAGCTACGGGACAAAATAAGTGAGCATGGCTATGAAGAGCTTACTGATGAGCGTGATCTTCAGCTCAGAACCTGTGCGGCCGTAATCACTGGAGAGACATCTCCTAACAAGATATTCGATCTGCAGGGCGATGATATACGTTCACGTTTTGTAGAAATTGAATCTGGGATACTGGGCGCAATAGATTTTCTAAAACGTGAGCTCGGCGTCGTGCATTTCCGAATGTTACCTTTTCCTGGTATCCTGGTTCCTCTGAGTACGTTTTTCGCTACAGATATGGCTGACGGGGTTAACTATACTGACAAGCAAAAAGAGAAGATTATTCGTTGGTTCTGGAGGTCGGTTTTTACGCGTAGGTTCTCCGCTGACGTCTCTGAGCGTCAGGCGAACGACATCCGTGAGATGCTTGCGCTTCGTAGAGATGAAAATCATGATTTTCGTTTCCCAACTTTCGAAATCAAGTTTGACTTTCGCAAAGCACGCTTTTCCGCAGGAAATGCGAACTCCAAGGCGACTGTTCTTATGCTAGTTAATCGCAAACCTCACTCTTTTATTAGTGGTGCGGCGATTGATGCTTCGAAGGTGCTAAAAAAGGGTAGCAGGCATGAGTTTCACCACATCTTCCCTAGGAGGTTTCTCGAGGGGCAGGGGCATGAGCTTCGAGAAATAAACTCTATCGCGAATATCTGCTTTCTCACTAGGAGTGACAACAATACGATTAAGGCAAAGTCGCCTTCAGAGTACTTCAACGGCATGTCGGAAGGTAACCGAGATCAGTATCTCGAAGAGGCGTTATGTGAATATCGCGATGGCACGCGAACGTATGACGAATTTTTGGAATGCCGCTCGAAACGCCTCATAGAACTCGCGCACAAGTTAGCCGGTGTAGCACTGCCACCTTGATGAAATTTGTATTGTCAGATTCTGCTCAGGCCCGCTTTAGAGCACCCCCTACCGCGCCTGCGCGCGCATCAACATCCCGAACAGGTCCCTCGGTTGGTCGGGGTCGGCGAGCATGTCGAGGGGGGCGTAGTGGGGGTAAGTCTCGAGCGCGTCGCGGATATAGCGGAGGGCGGAGAAATCCTCGGTGGCGAAGCCGACGCTGTCGAAGAGCGTGATCTGGGAATCGGCGCGCCGGCCTGCCGCCGCGCCCGTGACGACACGCCAGAATTCGGTGACCTTGTGGTCTGGCGCCAACTGTTGCAGCTCGCCTTCGACTCGCGTCTGGGGCGGGAATTCGACGAAAATGTCGGAGCGCAGCAGCACGTCGCGATGCAACTCCGTTTTGCCGGGGCAGTCGCCGCCGATTGCGTTGATATGCACGCCCGCGCCGACCAGATTGTCGGTCAGGATCGTCGCGCGCTGCTTGTCCGCCGTCACCGTGGTGATGATCTCGGCGCCTTGCACCGCTTCCTCCGGCGTCGCGCATGGGGTGATCTCGAACCCGCGCCCGGCGAGATTGGCGGCGCATTTCTGCGTCGCCTGCGGGTCCACGTCATAGAGCCGCAGCCGGTCGACGCCGCAGATCGCCTTGAAGGCCTCGGCCTGAAATTCCGACTGCGCGCCATTGCCGATCAGCGCCATGGTCCGCGCGCCCTTGGGCGCCAGATAGCGTGCGACGAGTGCGGAGGTCGCGGCGGTGCGCAGGGCGGTCAGGATCGTCATCTCCGACATCAGCAGAGGATAGCCGGTATTGAGGTCCGACAGGACGCCGAACGCGGCGACGGTCTGCAACCCTTCGCGCGTATTCTTCGGATGGCCGGTGACATATTTAAAACTATAAGTTTCGCCGTCGCTGGTCGGCATCAGCTCAATCACCCCGACCGGCGAATGGGCGGCGACGCGGGCCTGTTTGTCAAACTCGGGCCAGCGTTTGAAATCCGCCTCGATATAGCGCGCCAGATCGACCAACATCTGGGACAGGCCGATCGCGTGGACCAGCTTCATCATATTCTCGACGCTGACGAAGCGCACCAGATTGGCGCCTTCGGGCGGGGACGGGGTGTCAACCACAGTCGGGCTGTCTCGCATTCGTCGTCTCCTCCAACCAGCGCTCAACAGCCGCGCGTGGGGCGGTCCATGACGCTCTTGCCGAACAGGCTGGCCACTAGATCGACCATCAGCGTCGCGGTGCGGCCGCGCTCGTCCAGGAACGGGTTCAGCTCGGCGACATCCAGCGAGGTGACCAGATCGCTGTCATGCAGCATCTCCATGATCAGATGCGCCTCGCGGAAGGTGGCGCCGCCCGGGACCGTTGTGCCGACCGCCGGCGCGATATCCGGGTCGAGGAAGTCGATGTCGAAACTGACATGCAGCCGTCCGTTCGCTTCTTCGACCCGCTCCAGGAAAGCGCGCAACGGTTGGGCGATGCCGGTCTCGTCAATGCGCCGCATGTCGACCACATCAATGGCGTCTGCGCTCTTTTCCTTGGCCATCTCACTCAAGGCCGCGCGTTCATGGCCATCGACCGAACGGATGCCCAGCATGCAGATATGCTCCGGCCGCACCCGCGCCTTCAGCGCCGGGAAATAGCCGTCGAACCCCGCCTGGCCGGTGAAATAGGCGACGGGCGTGCCGTGCAGATTGCCGCTGTCGCTCGTCTCCAGGGAATGGAAATCCGTGTGTGCGTCGAGCCAGAGCACGAAGAGCGGCCGCCCGTCGCGCTCGGCGCCCGCGGCCAGGCCCGGAACCGTGCCCGCCGCCATCAGATGATCGCCGCCGAGGAAGATCGGCACGCGGTTGTCGTTGCAGGCCTCCAGCGCCGTCTCCTGCAGGGTCTCGACCCAGGCGGCGCAGGCGTCAAAGGCGTAGAGCTTGTTATTCGGATGGCGCGCAAGGGCGCGGTCGGTTTGCGGCGCGGCGTCGCCCCAATCCTCAACCGCGTGGCCCAGTTCCGCCAGGGCGCCGGCCAGGCCGGCGGTGCGCATCGCGTCCGGCCCCATCAGGCAACCGGGCCTCCGACTGCCTTCATTCACCGGCGCGCCGACAAGGGTGATCTGTTTCATGACCGCTTCGATCCTCCATGCGGCCGACGGCGGCCGCTCTGGAACGCAACATGAAGCCCATAAGTGGCGGTCTCAATCCGGAAAACTGCGCATTATTGAGGGTAGAATGAGCATTTTGATAATGTTATATAACCAATATGGACGATACCGACGCCGAACTGATCGCCGCCTTGCGCCGAAACGGGCGCGAGAGCGTCTCCGACCTCGCCGTGCGGATGGGCGTGACGCGCGCGACGGTGCGCAGCCGGCTCGAGAAGCTGCGGGGCGGCGGCGTAATCCTGGGTTTCACCGCGGTCTTGAAATCCGACAGTCATGACCGTCCGGTGCGCTCTATGACCCTGATCGAAATCGAGGGCAAAGGGATCGAGCGCATCATCAAGGCGCTGGACGGCATGCCGGAGATTCAGACGATCCATGTCACCAACGGCCGTTGGGACCTGATCATAGAGATGGGGACCGAAACCCTCGCCGATTTGGACGAGGCGCTGCGCCGGGTGCGCAACATACAAGGCGTCGCCAACAGCCAGACCAACCTGTATCTTTCAACCGTCCGCAGCCAGCGTCTTGTCGGGTTTCCCGGCTTACCGGGCGACACTTGACAGTCAGCGGCCCTTGTAGGCTTAGTAGAGAAACGGGGGCGCGCGGTCGCCCTGTGAGGCGCCAGCCGAAGAACCGCATCCTATGAACCATGTGATATGGGAGGATGCTCTATGGCCTCACCAACCGAAATTACGGTCCAGCAACTCAACCGATTAGTGGGTACGCCTGACGGCCCGATCCTGGTCGATCTGCGAATCGATGAGGACGCCGCCGCCGATCCCGACCTGATTCCCGGCGCCTTTCGTTGGCCGCATACGGACGCCGACACGCTGGCGGCGCGTTTAGGCGGACGCAAGACCGTGGTCTATTGCCAAAAGGGTAAAAAGATAAGCCAAGGAACCGCGGCGATCTTAAGAACCCTGGGTGTTCCGACCGAAACCTTGGCCGGCGGCCATTTCGCTTGGCGTGACGCCGGGCTCCCGCGTATCCCAGAGGCCGCGCTACCGCGGCGCGATGCGCAGGGGCGTACGGTCTGGGTGACTCGCCAGCGGCCCAAGATCGACCGGATCGCCTGTCCCTGGCTGATTCGGCGCTTCGTCGATCCATCCGCGCGATTCCTGTTCGTCCCGGCCGCGGACGTTCTGGCCGTGGCTGAGAAGTTCGACGCGACGCCGTTCGATATCGACGGCGTCACCTGGTCCCATCGCGGCGAGAAATGCACCTTCGATATGATGGTCGAGACGTTTTGCCTGCATTCCGACGCGATGGATCGGCTGGCGGTTATTGTGCGCGGCGCCGATACGGACCGGCATGATCTGGCGCCGGAAGCGGCGGGATTGCTCGCAGCCTCTCTCGGCCTCTCCCGCATGTATCGCGACGATCTCGCGCAATTGGACGCCTCAATGGGACTGTATGACGCGTTCTATCGCTGGGCGCGGGACGCCGTGGATGAGCGGCACGACTGGCCCGCTGGCGCGAAAGTAGGGTGAGGTCATGGTCGAGACAGACGCGAAACGCGACGCCCGGAAATCGGTCGCCGCGCCCAGCTTGGGCCAAGCCCTCACTATATTTCTGAAGATCGGCGTCTTGAGTTTCGGCGGGCCGGCGGCGCAGATCTCACTGATGCATCGTGAGCTGGTCGACGCGAATCGCTGGCTCTCGGAGAAACAATTCCTCAACGCGCTCAGCTTCTGCATGCTGTTGCCGGGGCCGGAGGCGATGCAGCTTGCGACCTATGCGGGCTGGCGGCTGCATGGCGTGATCGGCGGCTTGGTTGCAGGGCTGCTCTTCGTACTGCCTGGCGCCGCGGTCATCCTGGCGCTGTCCGTGGTTTACGCCTTCTACGGCGCCGTGCCGCTGGTCGCCGCCCTGTTTCTCGGCGTTAAGGCGGCGGTGCTGATCATCGTTCTCGAGGCCTTGCTGAAAGTCTCCAAACGCGCCCTGACCGGCGTCGGCCATTGGGCGATCGCCGGGCTGGCCTTCATCGGCATCTTCTTCTTGGCGATCCCCTTTCCCATCATCGTTCTGGCCGCCGCCGCCTATGGCTTTGTCGTCGGGGCGAAACACGCCCCGAGCGATGGCGAAGTTGGTGTTGCGGTCTCGCCCGGCCGCACGCTAGGGACCGTTCTGTTATGGCTCGCGATTTGGATGGTTCCGCTGTTCGTGATCGACGCGACGGCGGGAACGGCGATCCTCGGGCAGATCGGCGCCTTCTTCTCGAAGCTCGCCGTTGTGACCTTCGGCGGCGCCTATGCGGTGCTCGCCTATATGGCGCAGGACGTGGTCACCCAGTTCGGTTGGCTGACCGCCGGCGAAATGATGGACGGGCTGGGATTGGCCGAGACGACGCCGGGGCCGCTGATCCTGGTCACGCAATTCGTTGGGTTCCTGGCGGCGTTCGGGGAGGGCGGTTTCGCGCTGGGCCTGGCGGGGGCGGCAGTGACGCTTTGGGCGACCTTCGCGCCCTGCTTCCTATGGATCTTCGCGGGCGCGCCTTATATCGAATGGATCTCCGCGCAGCCCAGACTTAGCGGCGCTCTGACCGCGATCACCGCGGCGGTGGTCGGGGTCATCCTCAATCTGTCGCTCTGGTTCGCGCTGCATATCTTTTTCGCCGACGTGACACGCGAGAGCCTGGGCCTCCTCACGCTTTGGACGCCTGATCTCGGCACGATCGATTGGCGCGCGCCGGTCCTATCGGCGATCTGCGCGGTCCTGCTGCTGCGGCTGCGTTGGGGGATCGGCCCTGTGCTCGGCGTCGCCGCCGCGCTCGGTTGGGCGGTGAGCCAGATCGGTTAGACGAGGTCGACTATTTTCAACGCCGTGCTTTGCCGCTTTTCCATTTCGGCGACGTCGAAATCCTCGATCAGATCGTGGAACAGGCCGTGCCAGTTGATCTCGGCCTTGAGATGCATGAAGACCGACCCAAGGCCGATGGCGGCGCGGTCCATCAGCACGAATTCGCGCGGCACGGTGACGCCGCCGAATTTCTTCAACTCCTGATGCACCTTATGCGCGACAGTCGCGCCATAAAGCCCACTGTCACTTTCCTGAATCTTCTGAACCTTATCTTCCATCAGCGGGCCGTAGATGAAGCCGGCCCAGATATTCATCACCTCCAGCAGTTCCTTGCTGAGATTGGTGAAGCCCCAAGTCTCGTAGGCGTGCGCCGCGAGGTCGAGATCGTCGTCGCGCAGGGCGCGGTAGAGATCGATGACCCCATTGACAAAACTCGGCTGGAAGACGCGGATGGCGCCGAAATCGAGCAGGTTCACCCCATGATCGGTGCGCACTGAATAATTGCCGAGATGCGGGTCGCCATGGATCACGCCGTAATAGTAGAAAGGCGTGTACCAGGCGTGGAATAGGGCCAACGCGATCTCGTTCCGAACCTCTAGCGGCGCTTCCTTGAAGGCCATCAAGGGCTGACCGTCGAGCCAGGTCATGGTGAGAAGCCGATCCGTGGTGAGGTCGTCGACCGGGATCGGCGTCTGAACGCGCGGTTCATCCTTCAGCATCTCGGCATAGAGCCGCATCTGCTTGGCTTCGCGCGCATAGTCCAACTCTTCGCGCAGCCGTTCGGACAATTCCGCATGGATCTGACTGGGATCGATCGCATTGTCGTAACGGCGATAGATCGAGAAAACGAGTTTCAACTGGCGCAGATCGGCCTCGACCGCCGAGCCCATATCCGGATATTGCAGCTTGCAGGCGACTGGCGTCCCATCGATTGTCACCGCCCGGTGAACTTGACCCAGAGAGGCGGCGTGCGCGGCCTCATGCTCGAAACTGTCGAAATGGGCGCGCCATTTCGGGCCTAACTCGCCCGACATCCGGCGTTTGACGAAGGGCCAGCCCATGCTCGGCGCGTTCGACTGAAGCTGGCGCAGCTCATCGACATATTCCTTGGGCAGGGCGTCGGGGATCGTCGCAATGATCTGCGCCACCTTCATCAGCGGCCCCTTGAGGCCGCCGAGCGCTTTCTTCAGGTCGTCCGCGTGACCCGCCTTGTCCAGCTCCACCCCGAACAGCCGGGCGCCGGCCATGCGTGCGCCGACGCCCGCCATCGCCCCGCCGACGCGGGCGACGCGTTTAACCTGTCCGGTGAGTGTGCTTTCATCCGACATACGGCTTGTTCCTGAAATAAAACCAGAATTTCACATTGTTTCTTACGCCTTGCGACAGCGCACGGACCAACGCCGCGCGGCCCCGTCACGACCGCTGTTCTTGATTCAAATCAAGGCGATAGCAAGGCGGCGGAGAGACACTGCGGTCGGTCTCGAAGCCGCGACAGCCGCATCCCCTATTGGCGTCGCCCCGAGCCGCTTTTTTGAAGAAAACAAGGCCGGTCGCGACCCGGGCCTTTTGGCCGATAGGACCGTTCGGGGTCCGCGGGGCCGGTCGTTCGAAAAACGATGGAGGATTGTCATGACCAATGTATCCGTGGGCAAGTCAAACGGCGACAGCGAGCGCCAATCCGTGGGCCGGGGCGACGTGTTCTGGCCGCATCTGTTCGATCCGTTCCGCAGTTTCGGCCACACACTCGGGACCACCGTCTCGAACTTCTTTTCGCCCAGCGCCGAGGCGCATCACAGCACCGACAAATACACCGTCGCGGTGGAGCTGCCCGGCGTCAAAGCGGACGATATCGACGTGTCGCTTCATGACAATGTGCTGACCATCAAGGGCGAAAAACGCTCCGAGCGGGAAGAGAAGGACGCGGAGAAGAATACCTATTTCTCAGAACGCACCTATGGCGCCTTCCAACGGTCGTTCCGGCTGCCCGCCGATGTCAAAGCCGACGACATCGACGCGCATTTCACCGATGGCGTACTAACCGTATCGATCCCGAAAGTGCAGGAGGAAGTCGTCAAGCCGCGCAAAATCAACGTCAACGCCCGCTGACGCCCCCCTCGTAGACATAGTCCAGGTCGGCCTCGTCGCAGGCGGCCTGGACCGCGCTTTGTTCCCTATAGACCTTCGGCCCAAAGCCAGCGGCACATCCGTTCCGCCACTGTTTCCCAATGGCGGTCGAGCATCATGCCATGGCCCGTCTCGGGAATGAACTCGGCGTTCGTGCCCAACTGGCGCGCCGTTGACTTCACGAAGGCCCGGCCGATCAGCGCATCCTTTGCGCCGCCCAAAACCAGGCGCGCGGTTCGGTCGCGCCAGGGGATCGGGTTGAGGCTTAGCGGTCCATGCATCTCGTAGGTGGCGCGCATCGACTCCGCGCCCATCTTGCCGAAATGCCGCTGCATCACCTGCGGGTCGTCTTCGGCGGAGAACAGCGCTTCGCGCATCATCTCAAGCGACGCCCAGCTTGGATCCAGGGATTGGATCAGGGCGATTTCCTGAAGCAACGCCGGTTTGTGCGCCGCCAGGCTCATCGACGAGCCGGTCAGGCCGTTCGGCGGCACAGAGGCGAGCAGGATCAACCCCGCCGTGCTGCCGGCGTCCAGCCCGGTCTCCATATAGCGCATCGCGACGAAGCCGCCCATTGAATGACCGATCAGGACCGGCGCTTCGGCGCCTTGAAAAGCCAACTGATCGGTCAGCGCGCGGATATCCGCGACATAGGCGTCGACGCCATAATCATGCAGCGAGTCATGACCGATGCTGTCGCCATGGCCGCGCAGGCTGACCGCGTAGCAATCATAGCCGCGCTGGGCGAACCAGGGCATGAAATGTTCGTCCCAACACCAGGCGCCGGCGAAGGCGCCATGCACGAAGACCAAGGGGTGGGGGCGTTTGGCGACCGCGTGCGGCGGCGCACAGGTCAGGACTTCCAAACCGTGATCGCGGCGCAGGATATCCGAAACATCGGCCTGCGCTGCTGAGCGTGCGCCGCTATAGACCTCGAACTCCAACATTGACGACACAGATCCTCATCTCGCCCAGCTCTCCGACCCCCAGGAAGAGGTTGGACGATGCAAAAACTTCCCCTGATTCACCCCAAATTACTACTGATATCCGGGGATAGGGAAAGCGCCGCTCGGTTGATCTTCACCAAAGCGCAAGATATTCAGCAATTTTAACATAAAGCGCGCCGCTCTATTCGCCGTGGGGGCCCGTATACGGTACACGGCAGGTTGAATATGGCTGATGCGGCCGATTGCAGGATTAAGGGAGGGGCCCGGCGCAGGCCGACCCGCCGCAGGGCAAGTTCGGGGAAACATCATGAATATCGACTACCGGTCCATCGCCAATCTGCCGACCCTGTTCTTCGATCAGTGCGAACGCTATGGCGATGCGCCCTTCCTGTGGGCGAAACGCGACGGGGTGTGGAGCTCGATAAGCTGGACCGACACCGCCGATCGGGTCGCCGCGCTGGCCGCCGGCCTGAAGGCGCGGGGCGTCAAGCCCGGGGACCGCGTGATCATCGCCTCCGAGAACCGACCGGAATGGATGATCGCCGATCTGGCCATTATGTCGATCGGCGCGGTGATGGCCCCGTGCTATGTCACCAACACAATCGACGACCACGTGCATATTCTCAAGGACAGCGGCGCCGTCGTCGCTTTCGTCTCGAACGCGCAAATCGCCAAGCGCTTGGCGCCGGCGGCGGCGCAGACCGATGTCAGCCAGATCTTCGCGTTCGACGACTTTACGCTGGATGAGGATTATGGAGTCAGTATTACGCCAATGGCCGACCTGTTGGCGCCGGCCGATACAGACGCGATCCGGGCGGCGGCGCGAGAGATCGATCGGGCGGCGCTGAGTTGTTTGATCTACACCTCGGGCACCAGCGCCTTACCGACGGGCGTCATGCTGAGCCACGGCGCCATCCTCTGCAATGCGATGGGCGCGGAATCGATGCTGGTCAATCTGCCCGGCTTTACGTTTGGCGGCGAAAAATTCTTGTCCTTCCTACCATTGAGCCATTCCTACGAGCATACGACCGGGGTGTTCGTTGCGATCGCCATCGGCGCCCAGGTCTATTACGCCGAAGGCATCGACAAGCTGATCCAGAATATCGAAGAGGTTCGTCCGACCATCATGACGGCCGTGCCGCGCCTCTACGAAACCATGCGCGGACGTATTCTAAGGGGCGCCGAACAGGCGGGCGGGTTCAAGAAAAAGCTATTGTTCAAGACGATCGATATTGGTCGGCGGCGTTATCTCGACACCGGCTCTTTGACATTGGGCGATAAGCTGCTCGACCCCTTGCTGACCAAACTGGTGCGCAAGAAAGTCGCCGACCGGTTCGGCGGCCGCCTGAAGACCTTCGTGTCCGGCGGCGCGCCGTTAAATCAGGATATCGGCCAGTTCTTCACCGCGCTCGGGGTCGGTATTCTGCAAGGCTATGGCCTGACCGAGGCGGCGCCGGTGATCAGTTGCAACTATCCCGCCAAGAACAAGCTGCACACGGTCGGCCCGCCGCTGGAAGGCGTCGAGGTGAAGATCGCCGAGGATGGCGAGATCCTGGTGCGCGGCGAGTTGGTGATGATGGGCTATTGGAACCAGCCGGAACGCACCGCCGAGACCGTCAAGGACGGCTGGCTGCATACCGGCGATATCGGCAAGACCGACGAGGACGGCTATCTGCAGATCACCGACCGCAAGAAGGACATCATCGTCAATTCCGGCGGCGACAATATCTCGCCGCAGCGGGTCGAAGGCGTGATCTGCCTGGAGCCGGAAATCCTTCAGGCCATGGTGGTCGGCGACAAGCGCCCTCATCTCGTCGCCTTGATCGCGCCCGATCCCGACTGGACGGCGGATTGGAAGAGGGCGCACGGGTTTACAGGCGACGACGCGGCGCTTAGAGAGGATCCTGACTACCGCAAGGCCCTGCAGGGCGCCTTCGATCGGATCAACGCCAACCTGTCGGTGATCGAGCGGGTGCGCCGCTTCGCGATCACAGACGAACCGTTCAGCATTGAAAACGCCCTCTTGACCCCATCGCTGAAAATACGCCGGCACATGATCCTGAAGGCCTATGGCGACAGGTTGGACGCGCTGTACGGTTAAGCGCCATGATACGTCCTGAACCAGTCGGCGAAGCGTGATAGCCCTTGTTCCAATCCGGTGCGCGGCTCGAAGCCTAGATCGCGGCGGCTGGCCTCGATATCGGCGTAGGTGGCGGGCACGTCGCCGGGCTGCATCGGCTGGAAATCGATCATGGCCTTCTTGCCCAAGGCGGCCTCCAGCTTGGCGATCATCCCCATCAAGGGTTCGGGTTTGTTGTTGCCGAGATTGTAGACCCGATGCGGCGCCTCAGCGTCGTCTTCGGCATTGGGCGGGCGGTCGAGCGCCGCCAAAACGCCGGCGACGATATCGTCGATATAGGTGAAGTCGCGCTGCATCTCGCCATTGTTAAAGACCGGGATCGGCTCGCCGGCGAGGATCTTTTTCGCAAAGATAAAGGCGGACATGTCCGGGCGTCCCCATGGGCCATAAACGGTGAAGAAGCGCAATCCTGTCATCGGAGTGCGATAGAGATGCGCGTAGGCTTGGCTCATCAACTCGTCGGACTTCTTGGTCGCGGCGTACAGACTGACCGGATGATCCACCGAGTCGTCGACCGAGAACGGCAGTTTCGTGTTGCCGCCATAGACCGAGGATGAGGAGGCATAGACCAGGTGCTTCAACGCCGGCCGCGCGCGCGCGAATTCCAACAGGTTGAGATGGCCTGAGATATTCGCCCTGATATAGGCGCGCGGGTTTTCAAGGCTGTATCGGACCCCCGCCTGCGCGGCGAGATGCACCACGCGGTCGATATCGGCGAAATCCGCAACGGCGGCGTCTAGCGCGTCTTCATCGGCGATATCCGCCTTGGCGAAACTGAAGGCGTTGCGCTTTTGCAGGCTCGCCAGCCGCGCCTCTTTCAAGGTCACGTCATAATAGTCGTTGAGGTTATCGACGCCCAACACGCGTTCGCCGCGATCCATCAAGGCGTGGGACACCGACATGCCGATGAATCCCGCCGCGCCCGTTACCAGAACCGTCATGTCGCCATCCGATATCCGTCTTGGCGGCGCCCCTATGGCGCGCGCCGCGCCCGCGCTATAGCCAATGTAACAGGCTCGGTCACGCGGGAACTGGTGTCCCGCCGCGATAGGTCAGGGACTTGTAAAAAAGGTCAGCATTGCTAACCTATTAACAAAGTGTGGGCCATGGCGCTAGGCCGGCCGTTGGGTTAGCTTCATGGCCCGAGACGATAGAACAGGAGGAAACGCGGTGGATCCGGACGGCCTGACAGAAGACGCCGCCGATCGCGGCGCGGCGCCCGCGCTGCTGAATGTCTCGCTAGACGACAAATACACGCTTCGATCGGGTCGGGTCTTTATCACCGGAACCCAAGCCCTGGTGCGCCTGCCGCTGATGCAGCGTGAACGCGACGCCGCGGCGGGTCTGAACACGGGCGGCTATATCTCCGGCTACCGCGGTTCGCCGCTGGGCGCCTATGATCAACAGCTCTGGCGCGCCCGCGCGCATCTGAAATCGCACAATATCCATTTCCATCCGGGTCTGAACGAAGACCTGGCGCTGACCGCGATCTGGGGAACCCAGCAGAACGAGTTTTTCGGCGACAGCACCGTCGATGGCGTGTTCGGCGTCTGGTATGCGAAAGGTCCCGGCGTCGACCGGTCCGGCGACGTGCTGCGTCACGCCAATTTCGCCGGCGCCTCGAAACATGGCGGCGTGCTGCTGCTGGCCGGCGACGACCACACTTGCAAATCCTCGACGACCGCGCATCAGACCGAATACGCCTTCATGGATGCGATGGTCCCGGTCCTCAACCCGGCCGGCGTTCAGGAATTCCTCGATCTCGGCCTGCACGGCTTCGCGATGTCGCGCTATTCGGGCTGCTATGTCGCCTTCAAGACGGTGGCGGAGACGGTCGACACCTCGGCCTCTGTGCATGTCGATCCGCATCGCGTCAGCATTGCGCTGCCCGATGAGACAGAATTCCAGCCCCCTGAAGGCGGCCTCAACATCGACTACCCGAAGGAAGCGTTGGAGGCGCTGGCGCAGGAAGAGCGGCTTCACAAACACAAGCTCTACGCGGCGCTGGCCTATGCGAAGAAGAACAAGCTGGACCGGACCGTCCTGGCCGCTCCGAAGAAGCGCTTAGGGATCGTCACTGCCGGAAAGTCCTATCTCGATGTGATGCAGGCGCTGGACGATCTGGGGATCGACCGGAAAACCGCCGAGGCGATCGGCCTGTCCGTCTACAAGGTCGCGATGACCTGGCCCTTGGAGCCGGACGGCGCGCGCGACTTCTGCTCCGGCCATGAGGAGATTCTGGTTGTCGAAGAAAAACGCGCGCTGATCGAGAATCAGCTTAAGGAGCAGCTTTATAACTGGGACTCGGACAGCCGGCCGCGCATCCACGGCAAGTTCAACGAAGACCGCGACCTGATCCTACCCTCTTATGGCGAATTGACCCCGGCTCGGATCGCACGCGCTATCGCCCAAAGGTTGCAACGCTTGCCCGGCGGTGGTGCGGTTGAGGAGATGGCGCGGTTCACCAACCGCTTGGCCTTCCTAGACGAGAAGGAAAAGCAGATCGCCGCGCAGAAAACGTCGGTCAGCCGCATCCCCTATTTCTGCTCCGGCTGTCCGCACAACACGTCGACGCGGGTGCCGGACGGCTCGCGCGCCTATGCCGGGATCGGCTGCCATTTCATGGCGCAATGGATGGATCGCGAGACCGTCACCTTCACCCAAATGGGCGGCGAAGGCGCGACTTGGATGGGTCAGGCGCCCTTCTCGAAAACAAAGCATATTTTCGCCAATCTCGGCGACGGCACCTATCAGCATTCCGGCGTCCTCGCGATCCGGGCGGCGGTCGCCGCCGGCGTCACGCTGACCTACAAGATACTCTATAATGACGCGGTCGCCATGACCGGCGGCCAGCCGCATGAGGGCGGGCAGAGTGTCGCGTCGGTGGTGGCGCAGGTTGCGGCCGAAGGGGCGGCGCGCGTAGTTGTGGTCAGCGACGAGCCTGAGAAATATTCCGGCCGAGAATTCCCGCACGGCGTCACCGTACATCACCGCGACGATCTCGACCCGGTGCAAAAGGAACTGCGCGAGATCGAAGGCGTCACCGTCATGGTCTATGACCAGACCTGCGCGGCGGAAAAGCGGCGTCGGCGCAAGCGCGGCGCCTTCCCGGACCCGGCGAAGCGCGCCTTTATCAATTCGGCGGTATGCGAAGGCTGCGGCGACTGCTCGGTGCAATCGAACTGCCTGTCCGTTACGCCGAAAGAGACCGATTTCGGCCGCAAGCGGAGGATCGATCAATCCTCCTGCAACAAGGACTATTCCTGTGTAAAAGGCTTCTGCCCCAGCTTCGTTACCGTGCATGGCGGGCAGGTGCGGAAGGGCGCCGGAGTCGCCGCCGGGCCGAAGCCGCAACAAGCGGCGGGTGCGGATCATAGCGACCTTTTCGAGGCTCTGCCCGACCCCGTCCCGCCAAACACGACGCAAGGGCCGTATGGGATCCTGCTGACGGGGGTCGGCGGCACCGGCGTCGTCACGGTCGGCGCGGTTCTCGGCATGGCGGCGCATCTGGAGGGCAAGGGCGTCAGCGTGCTCGACATGGCGGGTTTGGCCCAGAAGGGCGGCCCAGTGATGAGCCATATCCGAATCGCCGAGACGCCGGAGGATATCCACGCCGTCGGCATTGCGGCCGGCGGGGCCGATCTGTTGCTTGGTTGCGATATGGTCGTCGCTTCAGGCCCGAAGGCGCTTTCCAAGGTGGATCGTGAGAGCACGGCGGCGGTGATCAATGTCGAAAAGTCGATTACGGGTGATTTCACCTCGAACCCCGACTGGCGCTTTCCGACCGCGGAAATGCAAGAGTTGATCAAAGAGGCGGCGGGGCCGGACAAATCGCATTTCGTGCGTGGCGCGCGTCTGGCGACCGCGCTGCTCGGCGACAGCATCGCCAGCAACATGTTCATGCTGGGCTACGCCTGGCAGTTGGGGCTGGTTCCCGTCACGCAGGACGCGCTGGACAGGGCGATGGAATTGAACGGCGTCGCGGTCGCCATGAACCGGCAGGCCTTCCTCTGGGGCCGCCGCGCCGCCCATGACAGTGACGCGGTCGAGAAGGTGATTGGCCGGAAAAAGAGCGAGGCGGCGGAAGAGATCAATGCGGTCGAAGAGCCTAACCCGGCGACGCAGTCTCTTGAGATGCTGGTCGAGAAACGCATCGGCCATCTGAAGTCCTATCAGAACGAGGCCTACGCCCGCCGCTATAAGGATTTTGTCGTCGCGGTGCAGGCGCGCGAATCGTCGATCGTGCAGGACGATTCGCTGGCCCGGGCTGTCGCGCGCTACTACTTCAAGCTGCTGGCCTATAAGGACGAGTATGAGGTCGCGCGACTCTATACAGACGATGCCTTCCTGAAGTCGCTGAACGAGCAGTTTGAAGGCGATTTCACACTGCGCTTCCATTTGGCGCCGCCGCTCTTCGCCAAGCGTCACCCCGACACTGGCCAACTCATCAAGCAGGAATACGGCCCCTGGATGATGAAAGCCTTCGCCTTGTTGGCGAAGGGCAAGTTTTTACGCGGGACGGCGTTCGATCCGTTTGGCTGGACCGAAGAACGCAAGATGGAGCGTCAGTTGATCGCGGATTATGAGGCGACCCTGGAGACCCTTTTGGACGGACTCAACCGTGACAATCACGCGATCGCCGTGCAGATCGCCGAGATCCCGGAGCACATTCGCGGTTTCGGCCATGTAAAAGAGCGTCACTTGGCCGACGCCAAGGCCAATGAAGCGGCCCTGTTGATGCAATTCAACACGCCGCCCTCGCCGGAAGCCAAACAAGCCGCGGAATAGCGCGCGGGTCCCGGCTCAAACCATGCCGATCGCGGCGAGATAGGTCTCCAGCAGCGCTTCTTCTTCCTTGCGCTGGTCGATGTCTTGTTTGCGCATGCGGATGATCTTGCGGATGGTCTTGACGTCGAACCCGGTCGCCTTGGCTTCGGCGAAGACTTCCTTGATATCGTCCGCCAGCGCCTGTTTTTCCTCCTCCAGCCGCTCGATCCGCTCGATGAAAGAGCGCAGGCGCTCGCCGGTGACGCCCAGCGACTCGGAAGCCCCGGCGGTCGGCGTTTCGTCATTGGCGGCTTGGTTGGCGGCGGCGTCGTCCGACATGAACAGTCACTCCGGTTTCGGGTCTTTAAGAGGGCCGCATCGCCCAAACTGGGGCGATTGCACTACGGCGCGCGACCATACAGAAGCCCCTATGCGCCCGCAACCGAGAAGCCTTCGATAGGCGGGTCTATCGGGTTTTGTCGAGCCTGATCCGGCGTAATCTGACGCTCTCGCTGCAGACGGACCTGTGTGGGCCCTCTCCTAAAAGCTCTTATGGTCGTAGGATACGCCTTTTTGCGCGGAGAGGAGCGCTTTGACGCCACCGGCGACGAACCCGATATCGGGGCCGAGCCCGATCATTTGGAAGCCTTGGTCGCGCCGGGCCGTCAGATCGTCTGGATTTCGCCCCATGATCCCACTCGCCACCCCGCGCGCCTGCGCTTTCTCGCGGACCCGAAGAATGGTTTCGGCCACGCCGGGCCCCTCCCACTCACCTGTACTACCGCAACTGGCTGAAAGATCGGCCGGGCCGAAGAAGATGGCCTCCAGGCCATCGACCGCAAGGATCGCCTCGATCTCTTCTACCGCCGACTTCGTTTCGATTAGGGGAATGATCAATGTCTCCGTATCGGCCGCGGCGAGATACTCTTGCATGCGCAACCCCCAATGTACGGCTCTTTCGCCGCCAATGCCGCGCTCCCCTCGGGGCGGATAACGTCCGTACCGGAACGCCTCATCGACCTCCGCGGCGGAGCGGATATAGGGCACGATGACGCCATCGATCCCCAGATCCAGGGCGCGTTTGATATTCTCCATTGTCAGGGACGGAATGCGGGTTAGCACCGCGACGCCTGTCCCCTTGGCCGCGCGGGCATGCGCCAACACATCCTTACAGGTCAGCGCGCCATGCTCCATATCGACCAAGACCCAGTCGACACCCAATGTGCAGATCAACTCCGTCACGCTTGGGTCCTGCAAGGTGATCCAGACGCCATGAGTCGCACCGCCGGCATGTAGCTTCGGCCTGAGTGGATTGGTCATGGTCTCGAATGTCATCGATCTCTCCTCGCCGTTGCGGACGCCTTCAACTCATTTAAAGTAGACCGAGGGGTCGATACCGAGCCGCCGAGCCGTTCCGACCAATTGCTCCCAACTTTCAGCGTCGATCGGTATACCGTTTGCCGTGCGTTCCGCGCGCACCTTCGCCTCGATTTCGCCGGGCAGTAGTACGCCGCCGCCTGGCACAATCGGGGGTGAAGCCTTGGTCCATTCTGTTAGGCGGCTCATGTCTTCATCAAAAAAGCTTTGGCCTGCGAGGGACTCGGGATCGAACGCGATCGAGAGCATGTTGTTCACCAATCGATTCGCGGTCGGCGCCTCTGGATTGCTCGCGAATCCTCCGGTGAGGCAGCCGGCCAATATCTCGCAGAAGAAGGAGAGACCCGACCCCTTGTGACCGCCGAACGGGAAGATCGCGCCGGGCGGGTCGGCATAGAACGTCTCCGGGTCCGTCGTCGCCGCGCCGCGCCCGTCTAGGACAGCGTTTTCCGGCAAATGCTTCCCTTGGTTCCGCGCGACCTGAATTTTACCCTCGGCGATCGTCGAGGTCGCGACATCCAAGACAATCGGCGGCCCATTTGGGCGCGGCGCCCCGGCGGCGACCGGATTGGCGGAGAGCCGCCGATCAGAGCCGCCATGCGGCGCGACAAGGATGCCGTAGCCGGAGGTGTTGACAAAATGCACCGACACAAAACCGTCCGCCGCCAGCATCTCCGCCCAGGCGCCGATGCGGCCGAGATGACCGGAATTCCGAATTGCGACCGCGCCAAAACCCTGGGCGCGCGTTCGGTCCGCCAGCAACTGCATCGCCTCCAACCCGATAACCTGGCCGTAGCCGAATCGGCCATCCAGAAGCGCGACGGCGCCGCGCTCTGAAACCAGTTCCGCATGCCGATTGGGAATGACTTCACCGGCCTCGCGCCAATCAACATATTTATGAACGCGGACGACGCCATGTGACTCATGCCCGACTAGGTTCGATTCCACCAAGTGATCGGCGATGATCGCGGCTTCGGCGGATTGCGAACCTGCACTCTCGAAAATCTGCGCGATCATCGCAGACAGTGCCGACGCGTCACACTTCATCATCGCCGTATACCTCTCGTTGTTCCCCCAAAATAGCCTAGCCTGACTCCCCATACGCAACCGGCGGTCTAGCCATACATGTTCCTTTTTCATACGAACTATGCAATCATCCCAACTGTTATAAAGAAGAATCATCATATGGGAGGGTGAAAGATCATGTCCAAGTCATTCGGATTGCGGGTTTCGGCATTGGCGCTGGTTGCGGCGGCGGGGCTCGCCGCCGCCAATGTCGCCGCCGCGGAATCGAAGCGTATTGGGGTTAGCTGGCGTCATTTTCAGGAAGAGCGCTGGAAAATCGACGAGGCGGGGATTCAAAGCGTGCTCGGTCCATCCGGTTATGAATATGTCAGCACCGACGCTCAAGCCGATCCGGTCAAACAACTGGCGGATGTAGAAAGTCTGATCGCAACAGGCGTCGACGCCTTGATCGTGTTGGCGCAGGATTCGCAAGCGATTCTGCCGGTCCTTGAAACGGCGCACGACGCTGGCATTCCAGTGGTCGCCTATGACGCGCCCGTCGATGACCCGAAATCTGTCTTTGTCAGTTTCGACAATGTCGCTGTCGGGCGCCTGATGGCCGAGGCCATGGTCGCCGCGCAGCCGGACGGCAATTGGGCGTTAATTGAGGGCGATTCTGCGCATTCGATCGTCAATGTCTTCCGGGAAGGACAGATGCAGGTCCTGCAGCCTCTGATCGATTCCGGCAAGATCACAATCGTCGGCCAACAGAATATCGAGAATTGGCGTCCCGACGGCGCTCAGGCTGCCGTCGATCAGATCCTGACTGCGAACGACAACAATGTTCAGGCTGTTCTGGCGATGAATGACGGCATGTCGGGCGGCGCCGCCGCGGCGCTCGAGGCGCAGGGTCTGAGCAATGTCGCCCTGTCCGGCCAAGACGGCGAGACGGCCGCCTTGAACCGTATCGCAAAGGGCGAACAGACGGTCACGATCTGGAAGAACGCGACAAATCTTGGACAAGCGGCGGCGACCGCTGCGATCGCCTTGGCCGAGGGTTCGACGCCGGCGAGCCTGTCGGACGTGGTGATGGCCAAGACCCAAAGCGGCAAGGATCAGCCGGCGATCCTATTGGAGCCGATCGCGGTCACCGCCGCCAATTTGAACCTGGTTCTCGACGCGAACTGGATATCGAAAGAGGCTCTGTGCGCCGGCGTTTCCGGCGGCGGCGCGGCGGCCTGCAACTGATCGGAATCAATCGAGAGCCTCGTTTTGGCGACCGATATTCCTGCGCCAGCGGCTCAACCGGCCGCTGGCGCCGTTACGCGCTCGGGCCTGACCGATCTGCGCCTGATCGCGATGATCGCGATCCTGGTCGCGGTTTGGGTCGGTTTCGGCGTGGCGACCAATGGGGTCTTTCTGTCGCCGCGCAATCTCTTCAACCTGTCGCTGCAGGTCTCGACGGTCGGCGTCTTGGCGACCGGCATGGTCTTCATCATCGTCGCCCGTCATATCGACCTGTCCGTCGGCTCCCAGATTGGATTCATCGGCGTGGTCGGCGCGCTCGTTCAAACTCAGATCCTACCGATCGATGGAACCCATACCTGGTGGATTTCGTTGGGAGCGATGCTGCTGACCGGCGCTGCGATCGGTCTGGTCAACGGCGCCCTGGTCGCTTACGCCGGTATCCCTTCCTTTGTCGTCACCTTGGGCGGGCTGATGTTCTACAGGAACGCGGCCTATATGCTGAATGAAGGCCGGACGATTTCCCCTTTGAACGAAGATTTTCGGCGGATCGGGGGTGGGCTCGACGGTAGTCTCGGCGCCGCTACCAGTATTTTGGTCGGCGCGGTCGCGATTGCGGCGATCTTGTTCTTTGCGGTCGCGTCCCGACGCAAGCGCGCGCAGTTTGGATTTCCGAATCCGCCGGCGTCGATGGCCTTCCTGACAATCGGCGCCGGCGTCGCGACGATCGTCGCCTTCATTGCAGTAATGAATGCGTACGAACTGCCGCGCACGAAAGAGGCGGCGGGCATCGCCATTCCGGTTTTGATCCTGATCATGGTCGGTGTGTCGATGAGCGTGATTTCACGCCGCCATCAATTCGGTCGCCATGTCTTCTCGCTCGGCGGCAGTCCGGAAAGCACGGCCCTTTCAGGGGTCAATACGCGGCTGCTTACGCTCAAGCTTTTTGTCCTGATGGGGCTGCTCTGCGGTTTGGGCTCGGCCATCGTGACCGCGCGTCTGAACGCGGCGGCGAGCGTCACCGGCACCATGATGGAGTTGAACGTCATCGCCGCGGCGGTGATCGGCGGCACCTCTCTGTCCGGCGGGGTCGGCACGATCGTCGGCGGTTTGCTCGGCGCGTTAATCATGCAAAGCCTGGAGAGCGGTATGATCCTGATGGGTGTCCCGACGCCGTTGCAGCGTATGATTGTCGCCGTTGTGCTTATCCTCGCCGTCCTGATCGACCTAGCCTATCGCGCGCGGTCCGGGAAATGACCGATGCGCCGCTGATCGAACTGCGCGACGTCACCAAGGCCTTTGGCGGTGTCCATGCGGTCGATCGCGTGAGCCTGCGTCTCGAAAGAGGAGAGGTGCTTGGGCTGCTGGGTCATAATGGAGCCGGCAAGTCGACGTTGATCAAAATGCTGTCCGGTGTCTTCCCCGCCGATTCCGGGGACTTCTACGTTCGCGGCGAAAAGGTCGATATCCGCGAACCGAGAGACGCCAAGGAACTGGGCATCGAGACGATCTATCAGACGCTCGCTCTGTCGGAGAATTTGGATTCGATCGCCAATCTTTTCATCGGGCGGGAAAAGACGTCCTTCTTCGGCTTTATGGATGAGGTCCGGATGGAGCGCGCCGCGCGTGAAACCTTGGCGCGGATGAAGTTCAACCTGCCCAATCTGGCGACACTGGTGTCGAGCTTGTCGGGCGGGCAGCGTCAGGCGATCGCGATCGCCCGCGCCGTACTCTTCAAGGCCGAAGTCCTGATCATGGACGAGCCGACGGCTGCTCTCGGCCCGGAGGAGACGGCGAAGGTCGGCGATTTGATCCGCGAACTGGCGGGGCAGGGCATCGGCATCATCCTAATCAGCCATGACATTCACGACGTTTTCGCCTTGGCCGACCGCATGCTTGTGATGCGAAACGGCAAGATGGTCGGCACGGCGCCGACCAAGGACGTGACCGAAGACGAGGCCCTGGCGATGATCATCGCCGGCAATCTGCCATCCGCACTGCAGAAATGAAGATCGACGCGCATGTCCATTTCTGGCGTCTGGCGCGGTCGGTGAACACGGCGCTCACGCCGGACATGCACGCGATTTACCGGGACTGCGAGCCCGAGGAACTGACACCGGTGCTTGATGCGGCTGGAGTAGACGGCGTGGTCGCGGTGCAGGCGTCCGAGACCCTTGGCGAGAATCTGTTCATGGCCGGTTTGGCGGAACGGTTCGACTGGATTGTCGGGATTGTCGGCTGGCTGGACCCCGGCTCCCCAGCTTTGGCCGAGGAAATCGCGGCGCTCAGCGGCATTCCGAAAATGAAGGGCGTTCGACCGGTTCGGGACGACAACCACACAATCGCGTGGTTTTTGGACCGCGATCTTGAGCCAGGTTGGCGGATGCTGGCGCACAGCGGACTGGCGGTCGATCTTCTCGTCCAGGATTGGCGCGAGCTCCCACTCGCGGCTGAACTGGCGTCCCGTTATCCCGAGGGTCGCTTTATCCTGGACCACGTCGGCAAGCCGGACATTGCTGGCGGGGCGTTTCAGGATTGGGCTTGTATGATCGGGGACGTGGCCGCCTTGCCGAACGTCTATTGCAAGTTTTCGGGCATGATGGGGTGTGCGGGCGCCGAGGCGACGGTCGAGACTTTGCGGCCCTGGTTCGATCATGTGGTCGACCGGTTTGGACCGCAGCGGGTGCTGTGGGCCAGTGACTGGCCGCCGTTGCTGCTAACGAGCGACTATGCCAAATGGGCGTCCCTGTCCGATGCGTTGGTGTCGGCGCGTGACGACTTGGAGCCCGCCGCGATATTTGGGGGAACCGCCGCTCGGGTCTATAGCCTCTAGCGCGCATCCTCTGCGGTTAGCCTGGAAACAAGCCCTCCGGCGCCAGACGCCGATGCGCCATCTCCCGCCAAAAGTCTGCAGGGATATCGGCGTCAGCGCAGGCTAAAACGCCATCGATCTGTTCCTCTGTCGCCGCGCCGATCACAACTGACGCTACCGCTGGTCCTGTCGCCGAGAAGGCGATCGCCGCGGCGGGTAGGGCGATTGTATGCGCGGCGCAGACCGCCTCGATTTCCCGCACGCGGGTCAAGATTGCGTCGCTCGCCGGGTGATAGTCGTATCGCACGCCGGGTCTGGCGCCCTTGGCCAGGATGCCGCTGTTGAAGACGCCGGCGACCATAACCGCGATATTTCGCTCCGCGCACCAGGGTAGGAAGCTCTCCCGGGCGCGCTGGTTCAGGAGAGAGTGCTGACCGGCCAGCATGAAACAGTCGACCGGGACGGTCTCGGCGACGTCTCGGCAGACCTCCCATTCATTGACGCCAAGCCCGATGGCCCGGATCAAGCCTTGCTCTTTCATCGCCGCAAGGGCCGGGTAGGCGCCAGCCAACGCTTCTCGGAAGCGGGCCGGCTGGTCGGCCCCATGGGTTCGCCGATCGATATCGTGGATCAGGGCGATATCGACCGCGTCCAATTCCAGGCGTTGAAGACTCTCCTCCATCGATCGCCAGGCGCTGTCGGCGCTATAGTCGAAAATCATGGGATCGTCGATTGAGCGCGACAGGGCCGGGCGGACGAGACGACCGACCTTGGTCGACACTGTGAAACCGGACCGCTCCCTGCCTTTCAGTAGCGCGCCCAGCCGCCGTTCGCCGGCCCCGTACCCGTACATCGGGGCGACGTCGAAATAGCGAACCCCGCGTGCGAAGAGTTTTTGACCGATTGTCTGGAGCTCCTCCTTGGAAACCGGCTCGGTCCGCCAGCCGATCGGCCCCATGCCGAACCCAACCGCGGAGATTATGACGCCGGTATCGCCTAACGGAACTGCAGGAAAGGTTGTCAGCATAGCGACCTTAGCCAACCTTTTCGATGGCTTCGGAAACGGCGAGACGGCTGGCTGTGAACCTGTCGGTGATCAGGATGTCGATAATACCCAATCGCAGAGCCGCTTGTATCGCGCCGATCTTCGACGAGCCCCCGGCGAGCGCGATAACGCGGTCGACATGGGCGAGTTCCTCCAGCGACATGCCGATGACACGCTCATCCAGCGGCGTCTTCACCACACCCCCTTTGGCGTTGAAGAACCGTAGGGTGATGTCGCCGACACCGCCCGCCTCTTCGATTTCGGCGAGTTCTTGCGACGAGAAGACATTGCCGGACCTGGCGAGCATGTTTGACGGCTGCATCGCGCCGATACCGACGATGGCGAGGGTGATTTTAGGAAAAAGGGCTTGTGTCTCACGAACGAACGGATCGTCCATCAGCACGTCTTTCGCCGCCGGGGATGCTGCTACGCCCGGCGTGCTGAGCAGCCGGGCCTCGGCCCCTGTTAGCCGAGCCAGACGCGCCGTAAGCTGGTTCGCGTGCATCTGGACGGTCGGGTCTCCCATGCCGCCTAGGGTCTGCACCACATATCGCGCCTTGCCTGATTTCATCGGGTGGATGTTTTCCACCATTTTCAGGATCGTCTCCGACCAGCTCGAGACACCGATGATTTCCTCATTTTGAAGCGTCGCCTCGAGAAAGTGGGCCGCCGCTTCGCCGATACGGGCCATGATCGCACCGTCTCGATTTTCGGCGCATTCGACGACGATAGCCTCGGACAGGTTGAACTCCGAGCGCAGCCGACGTTCCAGTTCGGCATAGGTGCCGGACGGCGCAACAACCGTGGTGCGCACAATCTCTTCGGCGACCGCGCGTTTCAGCATGCGCGACACGGTGGCCTGAGACAGGTGAAAATGGCCAGCAATGTCGGCTTGGCGCCGTCCCTCGAGATGATACATCTGGGCGACGCGTGCGATCATGCGCAACTCGTTCAGACGCGACAAAGCCTTATTCCTTGCAGTCAGTGACTAGACGGACGGTGGTCGCTCCGCCGCATGAGCCGCGACGCCCGAGACGTCAGAACTCGGTTGTTGACACAGACATCAGATAGTCTAACGTATATTTCATCAATTGAGAATAATTATTCTTGGGTGGGGCGAAAGGCCGAATGGGGAACGTCGCTGACCAGGGCGAGGGTCGGTCGTCCATAACTAGTCTGTTCTCTCTCAGCGGCGCGACGGGTCCGCTGATTGGACTGATCCTGTTATGCGCGGTGCTATCGGTTGCGACCGACTCATTCCTGTCTGTGCGGAATTTTCTCAACATTCTCGATCAGATTACCGTACTTGGGATCATGGCGGTCGGCATGACCTTCGTCATTCTGATCGCGGGTATCGATTTGTCGGTCGGCTCGGTCGTGGCGCTGTCGATGATGGTGCTCGGCTATCTCAATGTCGAAGCCGGTTACCCGATGTATATCGCGATCATGGGCGCGCTCTGCGCGGCCGCGCTTACCGGCATGGTTGCGGGTCTGTTGATCACTGAATTTAAGGTGCCGCCCTTTATCGCGACGCTGGCGATGATGTCCATCGCGCGGGGACTGGCGAATATGATCACCAACGGCTCGCAGATCATCGGCTTCCCGCCCTGGTTCAACATGGCTGCGATCATCCGGCATGGCGGCTACCTGACGATCACTGTCGGCGTCATGCTGGCGGTCTTCATCGCCGCGCTTCTGTTCCAGCAGTTCCGCAAGGGCGGCAGGGTGCTCTACGCGATCGGCGGAAATCCGGAAGTGGCCCGGCTCGCCGGCATCAATGTCAAGCGCGCGACGATTCTGGTCTACACCGCTTGTGCGACGCTCGCTGGCCTGGGTGGGATCCTGCTGGCGGCGCGGCTCGACGCGGTGCAGCCGACCATCGGCATCGCCTACGAACTCGACGCGATCGCTGCGGTGGTTATCGGCGGCACCAGCCTGTCGGGAGGAACGGGCGGCATCGGCGGCACGATCATCGGCGTGCTGATCATCGGGGTTCTGAGAAACGGTCTAAACCTGCTGGCGGTCTCACCCTTCCTGCAGGCCGTGATCATCGGTCTCGTCATCGTGCTCGCGGTGGCCGCCGAAACGTTCAAGCACAGGGGAAATTGACGGTGGCGTAGGCGCACGCGTCTTCGCCACCCAATTCGGTCCGGGCTGCGGACCTCTAACGGTCCGAATGAAACGGGCCAGCCAACCAGGAGGAGGAATCCATGAAATCAGTGTTTAAGACAGTTCTCGCCGCCACGGCGATGACCGCTATGGCGAGCGCGGCCCAGGCGGATGGTCACGGGCTCGGCGTATCGAAAATCGGCCTTGCGGTGCCGAATCTGCAGGCGGACTTCTTCAACCAGATCAAGCTTGGCGTCGAAGGATACGCCGGCCGGCTGGGCATCGAAGTCGTGACGGTGGACGCCAAGGGCGACACGGCGACCCAGGTTAGCCAGGTTCAGGATCTGATCACGCAAGGGATCGACGCCTTCATCTATATCCCGGCGGGCGCGGCGGCCGCGGCGGTGCCGACAAGACTGGCCCGCGCCGAAGGCATTCCGGTGATCAATGTCGACCGCGAGCCCGATGGGGAGCCTGGCGACACCGTGATCTATGGCGAGAACGTGAATTCCGCCTATGAGGTCTGCTCGCATATCATCAAGCTGGCCGGCGGATCGGGCAAGATGTTCATCATCCACGGTCAGAAAGGAACAACGCCCGAAGTACAGCGCTTCGAAGGATGCAAACGGGCGATCGACGAGAATCCGGGCGTCGAACTGGTGGCGCAGCAATGGACCAATTTCTGGTCCCCGGATGAGGGCTTCTCCATCGCGCAAAACATGATCCAAGCGCATCCGGACGTAAAGATGATCTTTGGTCAGGCGGACGGCATCGCGATGGGCGCCGCCAAGGCCGTCGAAGTCGCCGGTCTCTCCGACCAAGTCACCGTAGGCGGCTATGACGGCGATGTGGCGGCGCTGGAATCGCTGGCCGCATGCGACACGCCCTTTGTCGTGACGGCGACGCAGAGCACCCAAGCGATGGGCGTTCTTGCAGTGAATTCCGCAATCGCTGTGGCGAACGACGCTTCGGTGCCGGCTCGCCAAATCCCGAATGCGGTGTTGACGACCTGCGACAACGCGCAGCAATTCGTCGACAAGCACCCGTAAGCGCTCGGCGGACGAGACTTGGCAGCGCCATGACCGCGGAACACCGTTCGCCAATCCTGACCTTGCAGGGAATCTGCAAGTCATTTGGGCCGACCGAGGTTCTTCACGACCTGGATCTGACGATACATGCCGGCGAGGTCGTGGCGCTGCTGGGTGAAAACGGCGCGGGAAAGTCGACGACGTCCAACATTATCTCCGGGTCGTTTCCCGCCACCACGGGGGAGATGACGTGGCAGGGCTCGCCGTTTGCGCCCGCCAATCCTAAGGAAGCGATGGACGCGGGGGTCGGCATGATCCACCAGGAGCTGATGCTTTTGCCCTATCTCTCGATTGCTGAGAATGTCTTTCTCGGCCGCTACCCGATGAAGTTCGGCAGGGTGGATCGGAAAGAGATGGAGCGACGGGCGCATCAGGGCCTGGAGCGCCTGGGGCTCGACATATCCCCACGCCGGCTCGTTGCCGGCCTTTCAACCGCAAGCCAGCAGTTGATCGAAATCGCCAAAGCGCTGACACTAAACGCCAAGCTTCTGATCCTCGACGAACCCACCGCCGCACTTGGCGGCGAAGAGACTAAGCTGCTTTTCAAACAGATCGAGCGGCTGAAAGCCGAGGGCGTAGGGGTCCTCTATATCTCGCACCGCTTGGAAGAGATTAAGCAGATCGCTGACCGGATCGTCGTCTTGCGGGACGGCGAGAAGGTGCGGGAGTTCGATAGCGCCGACGTTCCCGTGCGGACCATTGTCGAAGCGATGGTGGGCCGGAAGATGGAGCAGATGTTTCCGCCGCTCGCCGCGCCTCGGGACAAGACGGTGCTCGAGGTGGACAGTCTCAGCGCGCCGTCAGGCGCCTTCGAGAATGTTAGTTTCTCCGTCCGCGAGGGAGAGATTTTCGGCATCGCCGGACTGGTCGGGTCGGGTCGGACCGAGCTGGTTCGCGCCATCTCTGGCGCGGATCCAATCCAGTCCGGAACGATCAAGTTGGACGGCGATACGATACGCGTCGGCTCGCCACGCGACGCCATTCGCAACGGCGTCATTCTGGTGCCGGAGGATCGCAAGCTTCAGGGCGTGATCCTGGAGCATTCGATCAGCGACAACATCGCCTACCCCAATCTCGACAATGTGGCGCCGTCGGGCTGGGTCGTCAGACGGCGGGTCCAAGACTTCGCCGCGCTCCAGATCGGCACATTTGGGGTCAAAGGCAAAGGCCGTCAGACGGTCAACCAGATGTCCGGCGGCAATCAACAAAAAATTGTCATCGCGAAGTGGCTAGCTCGCAGACCCCGGGTCGTTCTGTTGGATGAACCGACGCGCGGGATCGATGTGGGCGCACGATCCTCGATTTATGAAATCATCCACGAACTCGCCGCCGAGGGCGTGGCCGTCGTCGTCGTCAGTTCGGACTTGGAAGAGGTGCTCGGGGTTTCGAACCGCATCCTTGTCATGGCGGCGGGGCGGCAGACCGGGATTCTGGATCACAGCGAGGCGAACGATGTCTCGGTGATGGAGCTTGCGACCGCCTAGAGGCGCGCAGGGATGCAGATGAAGCGTTTCGAAGATCAGACCGTCATTGTTACCGGCGGCGCCAGAGGGATCGGTTTTGCAATTGCCGAGCGGTTCGCGACGGAGGGTGCGAATCTGGTCCTGGGGTCGATCGAGGCGGAGGTGACGGAGGCGGCCGCGCGGCTGAATGAAGGCGGCGGTTCGGCGTTTGGCGTCCTATGCGACGTGACAGACAAGTCCGCGGTGCAGGCGCTGTATGCGGCTGCGGTGGACAAGTTCGGCGGCGTCGATATCTCGGTCCAGAACGCCGGGGTCATCACCATCGCCAGGATTGAGGATTTAAGCGAAGCCGAGTGGGACGCCACTATGGCGGTCAACACAAAGGGCGCCTTCCTGTGCTGCCAGGAGGCCATCGCTCGGATGCGGGCGGGCGGCAAGGGCGGGCGTTTGATCAATATCGCCTCGGGACAGGCGCGCGACGGCTTTATCTTCACGCCGCATTACGCCGCGTCGAAAATGGGCGTCGTCGGAATCACACAGAGCCTGGCGAAAGAAGTCGCGCTCGAGGCGATCACGGTGAACGCGGTCTGCCCCGGCATCATTCGTACGGATATGTGGGCTTACAACGACCGGGTCTGGGGCGACATGCTCGGCCACTACGGCCCGGGCGAGCTGATGGCGGAATGGGTGCAGAACAACATTCCGATGAAGCGCGCCGGCGAGGGCTCGGATGTCGCGGGCTTGATCGCTTTTCTGGCCAGCGACGACGCCAGCTACATCACTGGGCAGACCATCAATGTGGATGGCGGGTTGATCATGTCATGACGATCGCCTGCCGAGGAATCAGTCGAGGAGTAAGGAGCAAACATGGCCGAGATTTCGCTGAACGCGCCCGCTCTGTTTGATCTGTCAGACCGTGTGGCGTTGGTGACGGGGGCCGGTAGCGGCATCGGCCAGCGGATTGCGCTTGGCCTCGCGCAGTGCGGGGCCGATGTGGCGTTGCTGGATAGGCGCACCGACGATGGGTTGGCTGAGACCGCCGCGATGATCGCAAGCGCAGGGCGCAAAAGCTTGCAAATTCAAGCCGACGTGACTTCCGGCGATGCTCTCGCCGAGGCTGTCGCGCAGACCGAGCAGGGCCTTGGTCCGCTTCGGCTCGCGCTGAACGCCGCCGGGATCGCCAACGCCAATCCATGCGAAGAAATGGAAGAGAGCCAATACCAGACCTTGATGGACATCAATATGAAAGGCGTCTGGCTCTCGTCCCAAGCGGAAGCGCGGGCGATGCTGGCGCACGGCCAGGGCGGCTCAATCGTCAATATCGCGTCCATGTCAGGCGTGATCGTGAACCGCGGACTCAACCAGGTTCACTATAACGCGTCGAAAGCGGGCGTGATCCATATGTCCAAATCCATGGCCATGGAGTGGGTCGATCGCGGCATCCGGGTAAATACGATTTCTCCCGGCTATACAGCGACGCCGATGAACACGCGGCCGGAAATGGTCCACCAGACTAAAGAGTTTGAATCTCAGACGCCGATGCAACGCATGGCCAGCGTCGACGAGATGGTCGGCCCTGCGGTCTTCCTGCTGTCCGATGCGGCGTCCTACTGCACCGGTGTAGACCTCCTCGTGGATGGAGGCTTCTGTTGCTGGTGAGTCCTAAAGCGAGAGTTGAGAGAGAGGCGATGGAAGCCCAACGCGAAACGAATGATCTCCGGCTTACGGATATTAGCGAGAAGGCGCGCTGGATGCGCCGCCGCGCCATGCAGATGGTCCATGCCAAGAAACTCGGACATATCGGCGGGGACCTCTCGGCGACGGACATCCTTGCAGCGCTCTATTTCGGCGTCTTGCGCTATGACCCTAAGAACCCAAACTGGCCCGAGCGCGATCGTTTCGTCATGTCAAAAGGGCATGCGACGGGGGTGCTCTACACGGCGCTCTGTGCGGCGGGCTATTTCCCGGAAGGCTGGCTCGACACCTATATGGAGCCGGCGTCGAAGTTGAACGGTCATCCGAACCGGAACTACCTGCCGGGGGTCGAAGCGAACACAGGACCGCTGGGTCACGGTTTCCCGATCGCGCTCGGCGTCGCGATTGCCGGTCAATTGTCGGGCGCCGACTACAAGACCTTCGTTTTGACCGGCGACGGCGAACAGCAGGAAGGGTCGAACTGGGAAGCGGCCATGACCGCCGGCCATCGTCGCCTCTCAAACCTGACCCTGATAATCGACCGCAACCGGCTGCAACAGGGCGCGCCCACTGAGGAGACGGTCAGCCTTGACCCGCTAGAGGACAAGTATCGCGCCTTTGGCTGGGAGGTGTCGGAGGTGGATGGCCACGACCATGCCGCTCTTCTGGAGGCGCTCGAAGCGCCATCGAGCGGCGGTCCGCGCTGCATCATCGCGAACACGGTGAAGGGAAAGGGCGTGTCCTTCATGGAGCACAAGACCAAGTGGCATCACGGCGTCCCGAACGATGCTGAGTTCGATCAGGCCATGGAAGAACTAAGCGCATGATGACGGCGGCTATAGAGGAAGAAGGCTTCGATTGTCGCAAGGCTTGGGCCGCGACATTGGAATCCTTGGCCGCCGAAGACGAGAGGATCGTCGCGGTGGTCAACGACTCCGTTGGATCGTCGAATCTCGGCGGCTTTCAGAAGGACTTCGCCGATCGGCTGGTTAATGTCGGCATCGCCGAGCAGAATATGGTGGGTGTGGGCGCCGGCCTCGCCAATGGCGGCCGGATTCCTTTTGTCTCGGCGGCGTCCTGCTTCTTGAGCGCCCGCGCCTTGGAACAGATCAAGGCCGACGTCGCCTATTCCGAGTATAATGTAAAATTGGTGGGGCAGTCGTCAGGCGTCGCTTATGGCGAGCTTGGAGCCACGCACCATTCCATTGAGGATTTCGCATGGCTGCGCGCGCTCGACACAGTGACAGTGTTGGCGCCGGCGGATCCGTGGGAGACAGAAATGGCGGTGCGGTGGGCCGCCGCGCATCAGGGTCCGGTCTATATTCGCTTGTCCCGGATGAAGGTGCCCGATCTGGGATCGGACGCGGACGGTCGGCGCGACTTCACGCCGGGAAAGGCGCGCCTGATGCGCACGGGCGCCGATGTGACTATCCTCGCGTCGGGAACGATGGTGCATTTGGCGCTGAAGGCGGCGGATATTCTTGCACAGGGCGGGATCTCGGCGCGGGTCTACTCTTTCCATACCTACAATCCGTTGGACGAGATGGCGATCCTTGACGCCGCAACTGAGACCGGCGCTTTGGTTACGTGTGAGGAGGCGCTGGTGCGCGGCGGTTTGGGCGGGGCGGTTGCGGAACTGACATCCGCGAACCAGCCGACGCCGCTGGAACGTATCGGCTTCCAGGGATTTCAGACTACCGGTTCGGTCGATTGGTTGTTTGAGGAGAACCGCATGACCCCGGGGGGCATTGCTGAGGCCGCCCGTCGGGCCGTCGCACGTAAACTCTGACCATGTTCGTTCTGGCGATTGATCAGGGCACGACCAACACCAAGGCGCTGGTCTTCGACGGCTTAGGCCAAATTGTCAGGCAAGCATCAGCGTCGTGCCGCACAGACTATCCGCAGCCGGGCTGGGCCGAGCAATCCGCTCAGGAAATTTGGACGACCACGCAACAGGTCATTGCGGAGGCGTGTAGAGGCCTCGAACAGGACATCAAGAGTATCGGCGTCTCGAATCAACGTGAAACGCTGGTGGTCTGGGATGGCGAGACGGGCGAGCCTTTGGGGCCAGCCCCAATCTGGCAATGCCGCCGCACGACGCAGGCCTGCGCCAAACTGATTGAAGCGGGATTGTCGGACGAGGTTGCCGAGATCACAGGCCTCGGGATCAACCCGCTGTTCCCGGCCTCCAAACTGGCTTGGATCCTCAACCATCGACTAGGCGCGCGGACGTTGCATGACTCTGGTCGCCTGCGCGCGGGAACGGTGGATGCCTGGCTGCTCTGGAACCTCACAGGCGGCGGGGTCTTCGCCACGGACCATTCGAACGCGTCGCGCACCCTGCTCTTTGATATAAACGCTCTTGCCTGGAGCCCGCGCCTGAGCGAGATCTTCGGCGTTCCGCTCGATTGCCTGCCACAACCGATGGCGTCGAACGCGCGTTTTGGTGAAACCGCGCAATCCGCTACGACGTTGCCGCCGGGCGTCGCCATTCACGCAATGATGGGAGACAGCCACGCCGCGCTTTACGGCCATGGCGTTCGCGCGCCCGGTCGCGTAAAAGCGACATATGGAACCGGGTCCTCGCTGATGACCCTGACCGAGTTCCGCGCCGCCTCGAAACATGGTTTGTCAGGGACGATCGCCTGGACCGAGGATTCCCACACCGCCCTTGCGCTCGAAGGGAATATTACTGTGTCGGCTCAAGCCGCGGCCTTTATGGCGGAGATGATGGGGCTCTCGGACCCAGCCGCCCTGTCGGATTTGGCCCAAAAGGTCGAGGACAGCGACGGCGTGCATTTCGTTCCCGCGCTCGCCGGTCTCGGTGCGCCGCATTGGGACGACGAAGCGCGCGGCGTGGTGTCGGGTCTGTCACTGGGCAGCAAGCCCGCGCACCTGGCTCGCGCGACCATTGAAGCGATCGCCCACCAGATCGCCGATGTTTTCGATGCGATAGAGCAAGATCTCGGTCATACGCTCGACGGCCTGAGCGCCGATGGCGGCGCCTCGGCCAATCCATTCTTGATGCAGTTGCAAGCCGATCTCCTCGGGCGACCGGTCGAAAGGCTAGGATTCCCTGAAATCGGCGCGTCGGGCGTGGCCCGGATGAGCGCCAAGGCCGCAGGTCTGCCGATGGCGTTTAGACCCGCCGAGAAACACTCGTTCATGCCGGCGATCTCCGAGGCCGACCGACAGTCCCAGCGCGAGGCATGGCGGGCGGCGGTGCGAAAGATTGTCGGTTAGGTTGACGTGGTTGTGGGGGGCCAGGCGGGCGCGAGCTTATTGCGCCGCGGCGCCCGACGTTGGAACCCTTGCTGATTTCGAAGGCGGATCCGGCGAAATGACAAAGCCGGACCCGCCCTCCGAAACCGATTCTTCGGGCGCGGTCGATGCTAACGCGCAGCCCGCAAATGCTCGTATGAGAAAACATGGGCGGTGTCTGTTAAGGGTTGATGACACTCTCGACACGCCGTCATGTCCTTGTTGAGATTCTCGCCATTGACGCTGAACAGTTCGAATTCCCAGTCGCCGACTTTCAGCGCGCCGGGATATTGCGCGTCCCAGCCTTCGCGGCGCTCCATCACGGCGATCGCCGCCATATGGTCTGGGATTCGCCGGCTGAGGGCGCTCTCCTTTATCGCGCCGGTCTCATCAACCGCCGCCTGATACAATTCCGCGACAAGCACCGAACCATAGGGCAGTTCGCCCCCTTCCTGCGCGCCTTTCACGGCGATCTCGTTGGCGAAAATCGCGATCGTCTGATGTTCGGTGAAGACCCGGTCGCCAGTGAAATAGTGGGTGAAGGCGCTCTTATAGTCGGATGGAAAGGCCAGCGTCCGGTCCTCGAGCGCGCCGTCATCCGCCCATAGGGCCGTCGACATCGCCGTGGACATCGCCGTGCACAGGGCTGTCAAGAACGCCATGGCGACCGCGGTTCGGCGGGGTCGCGTCAGGACCGGCCTTGGCGGCGTCCGAAGCGTTGACAAAGATCCCGCCAGCATGTCGGGGGCCTCGCGCATTGGTCGCTGGATTCGCCGGCGCGTCACGCGGTCGGCGAGCTTGACGCCGGCGCGTTGGATGAGACGGTAAAGCCAAGCGGCGATCGCGTTTCCAATGAACAACCGTCCGCCGGCGCGGCGTCCGATCGCGGCTCGATAGAGTGTGTCGGCGCTCATGATTTCTTCCCCTTTTCCGTACATGGTTTGCAGGCGGGTTCGACCAAGGGCCGAACCCGCCCGCGGTCCGTCATTCGACCCGCCCAGGCAGCGATAGATCGCCGGAGGCGATGTCGAAAACGTCGGTTACACAAAGCAACGGCGCATGAATGTCGGCATTCACCCGCAGCGCACTCGTCACCCCGTCGTAATTGGCCCCCTTGATAGCGACGGCTTCCTCGTTCGCCAGGACGACATTGATCGAGATTTCAGGCCCGTCGAAATACGGTGTGTAGCCGGGGCTATCGAGAAAGATCGGAACGCCCGGCCAAGTCGCCGGCATTTCCGGGGTCTCCCCTTCCGCCACATCGCGGACCGCCAAGGCGCCCGGGCCGCATTCTTCATTCGGCGTCAAGACGACCCAATGGCTGTGCCAATGCGCGCCATCGTTCCCGGTGTCGCCATCGTTATTCTCGTCGAAGAGCGGCGTATCGTCGAAATCGGGGTGGCTGGTCGCTGCAAGCGCAAGGATACCCGTGCCGCCTTCGAACCCGACGGCGGACGGGTCCAGGCTTGTAGGCCAGACATACGCCCACACCGAAGATCCGGCGAATGTTCCGACGGAGTCCGGCTTGTCCGCGCCGGCGACCCCATTGGTCGTCATATGAAAGGTGATCTGCCGGCCTTCTTGATGCACATGGGCCGCCAGAATATCGAACGAGGCGACTTTGGCCTCCGACGCCTCCGACACCACCGCGCCTTTTTGATCGATCGCGTGGTCATGGCCGGCATCCGCGACCGCGACCGTCGTCATCGCAACGCCCGAGACGGCCGCCAGAGCGGTAGACAGGAAAAACTGTTTCATCGATTTGTCCTCCAATGGTTTTGACACGAAACTATATACAGCAAAAATCGCCGCTTGCAATAATAGTTTTTAGTCGCTACCTATTTTTTATGACGAATACGCTTTCACGGCTCATCGAACGCCTGGGTCGCATCGTACAGAACGATGCGCACAGCTTTGGACTTAAGCCGACTCAATGGGAGGCGCTGCGTTTTCTGAACAGCGCCAATCGTTTCTCACGCACGCCGAGCGGGCTGACGATTTATCTTGGCATGACCAAGGGGACGGTTTCGCAAACCCTATCGGCGTTGGAGCGCAAGGGCCTTATCAGCAAGACCAAGGCGGCCGGCGACAAGCGCGGCGTCATGCTGGATATGACTCCGCTCGGGAAACAGGCGCTGAAGGCCGACCCACTGAAAACCATCGAAGAGGATTTGGATCGGCTTACACAGCGTGAACGCGATGAACTTTTCGCACTCCTATCCAAGTTCTTGAAGGCGATGCTGGCGCGCCGCGATTCGGCGCAGTTCGGGCAGTGTCGAGACTGCATGCATTTCGTTTCAAGCCAAAAGGGCGCATTGCCCCATTTTTGCGCTCTTCTGGCTGAACCGCTCAGCGGCGCTGACAGCGAACTTATGTGCGTTGAGTATTCGGCGTCGGAACGGCAGGCCCCGAGGTCATGAGCTACCCGGACGCGAAAGCACGTGGTCGGCGCCGAGGCGCGCCCCGTCAAATGATGCTGTCCTCGTCGGAAACGAGGTTCGACAGCACGGACAGGTTCTTCCGCAATTTCTGACGCGCGACCAATTTCTTTTGCGCCTCGATCGGCAAGTCGGTGAAATTGATGACGTTCCGCCCGATCAGCACATCGATCAGGTCCTCGGTGATCCGCGCCATCTCGAGATCGCTGCCGGTCAACCGCTGACGTACGGCCATGGGACCGGCGCTGCGCAAATAGTCCTGAACTTCCGGACTGTCGGCCGGCAGGAATTCGCTCGCCGAGCCTGACGGGCGTTCGCTGACGCCGGTGATCCGGCCTGTCTCGTCTCTTGCGACGTAGGGCATCGGGCGTCCGCTCCAGTCCACGATCCAACCTATCGCAACAGACTATAGAGACTCTGTCCTGAGTGGAACGGCTTTACTTCAACCGCCGACCGAGATCGGGGATGAAGCAATCCGCCGACGCTGGAACCGACGAACCGCCGGGGCGGCGTCGCGTCGCGCGGATCGGCGCCTATTGCAGCTTGCTGCCGAGGCCGGCGATGGCCTTGTCGACCAGTTTATCGCCATCCGGCCCGGCGGCGCGTTCGGCGATCAATTTCTCGGTCGCGGCGATCGCCAGATCGGTTGCGGCGGCGCGCACTTCCCGGATCGCCTTCTCCTCGGCCAGGGCGATGCGCTCTTCCGCCAACCGCTGTTGACGTTCCAATGAAATGCGGAGCTCTTGCTCGGCGAGGGTCTTCGACTCCTCGGCCTCGCGCTTGGCGGCGGCGATCATATCTTCGGCATGGGAGGCGGATTGCTGCTGCTTGCGCTCATACTCGGCCAGCAGGGCCTGCGCCTCGTCCCGCAGCTTGGCCGCCTGCTCGACCTCCGCCTTGACCTCGTCGATCTTGCCGTCGACCGAGGCCAGAAACGCCTTCTTCGCGGGTTTGTACGCGATCGCCAGAAAGATCACCAAGGATACGGCGACCCAGAAGGTCGTGTTCTGAAGCAAGGCGTCCATCGCCCGATCCCCTTATTTGCCGACCGCGTCGAGGGCCGCGCGCGCCGAGGCCGCGTCCACCGACCCGCCGATCAAGCGACCGGACGCGGCTTGAACGATCTCGACCGCGTCATCCCGCATCTCGGTCAGGATATCGGTCTTGCCTTTGTCGATCCGCGCCTCGGCCTCCGCGGCTTCGGCCGCCAGCTTCTCGGCCAGTTCGCCATGCTCTTTTTCGGAACGGGCGGCGATCGCTTCGGCGGCGTCGCGATGCACCGAGCGTGCGGTTTCGGTCGCTTGCGCCAAGGCGTGTTCATAGGCCGATTGGATCTCGGCCGCCTTCCCACGCAACTCTTCCGCCTTGCCCAGATCGTCGTCGATCTTGTTCTGACGGTTGGTGAGCGTCTCCGAAATCCGGGGCAGAATGACCCGAGACATCAGGATGTAGAGAATGGTGAACGTCACGAGCAGCCAGAAGATCTGACTGACGAATGTATCGATCTGCGCAAATTGCGGCATATCGAGCCTCCGGGCCGGACAATAACGGGCGGGCGGGCGGACAGCGATCCGCGCCGACTTACCCGCTCAGACCTCGAAAAGCGGCTCTCGGAGCAAAGGAACCGGGCGCAGTTCGCGCCGTCGCCCCGCTTCGGAGCCGAAAATCGATTAGCCGAACAGCGCCATCAGCGCGATGATCAAGGCGAACAGCGCGATGGCTTCCGTCACGGCGAAGCCGATCCAGATATTGGCGCCGATTTCGCCTTTCGAGGCCGGGTTGCGGGCGATCGCCTGAATGTAGCTCGCCCAGACATTGCCGACCCCGATACCGGCGCCGATCATGCCGATGGCCGCAAGGCCCGCGCCGATCAATCTAGCTGCATCAGCTTCCATGATGATTTACCCCTTCGTTAAAACTGGTTTGTTGCTTGGTTGAACCCATCCGACCCGCATCGGGTCGAAAACTCAGCGCCTTTCCGAACCGCAGCCCCGGCGCGCTTTTATCAGTGAAGATGCAGCGCGTCGTGCAGATAGATGCAGGACAGAATGGCGAAAACATAGGCCTGAATGACCGCGATCATGAATTCAAACGCCGTGATCGCGACCAGGCCGGCAAGTGGAACGATCCCAAACACGCCCAAGGCGACAACGAAGCCGGCGATGACCTTCAGGATCACATGGCCGACCGTCAAATTAGCGAAGATACGTACGCTCAGGCTGACCGGTCGGGATAGGTAGGAAACCAACTCGATCGGGATCAGGATCACCGCTGTCCAAAGCGGCGCGCCGTGTGGAAAAAACAAGGTCGCGAAACGGGTTCCGTGTTTCGCAATTCCGATGACCGTCACCGCGATGAAGATGATCGCCGCCATCGCGAAGGTCACCGCGATATGGCTGGTGAAGGTGAAGCTTCCGGGGACCATGCCCAGCAGATTGCCGAACAGCACAAACATGAAGAGCGTGAAGATGAACGGAAAATAGGGTTGTCCGCCGGAGCCGACATTGTCACGGACCATGTTGGCGACCGTGTTGTACATCATTTCCGCCACCATTTGTCCGCGGGTCGGGATCGTCCCCCGGCTCCGTATCGACAAAAGCAAAAACAGGCTGGAGACGACGACGGTAATGGTCATCCACAGGGCGGAGTTGGTGAAGGAGATATCGAACCCGGCCACCTCAAGCGGCACGATCGGAACGATCGTAAACTGGTCCATCGGATTCGACGCCACTTTTTCGTCTCCCACTGGGGCGCCCCGCTAAGGGGCCGCCGACAAAACTCAACTCACTCTGTCTGACGCAGCCCGCTTTGTTCGTCCGGAACGCCTACTCGGCGTTCGTCCGCGCGGCTGCCTCATCTTCCTTCCTCTTCGCCTCAAGCTGGTTCGCGGTTCTCACCACATTCAACAGCCCGGCGCAAAAACCCACAATCGTGAACACCAGAAGCAACCAGGGCTTGGTGTCCAATGCGCTGTCCAACCACAATCCCAGTCCCACGCCGACAGCGACGCCCGCGACCAGATCGACCGCAATACGAAGCCCGATCCCCGCGCCCGAGGCCGCGCCTTCGCGTCCGGAACCGCTTCCCGATCGCCCAGCCTCACCGGTTCCCCTGGCCGCCTTCAGGCGTTTTTCCAGGTCCGCAAGGTCGCTTTCGGGATCAGAGGGCATACGAACCGGCCCGTTTTGAAGTCGCGGCGAAAATAGGGGGGCGGCCCTAGGGCGTCAAGCCGGAAACCGCCCTCGAAAACCCCAATATCCGCGCCGTTTTTATGCGTTGGAGCGTTACGCGAATATCAAACTTTCACGCAGCGGCGGATCGGTCAGCACGGGGGGTTCCTTCACGCCGATTCCCGGATGCGGGAGGCTTCGCGCAGGTCGACGGAGACCAACTGGCTGACGCCACGCTCGGCCATGGTCACGCCGAACAGGCGGTCGACCCGCGCCATAGTCAGGCGGTGATGGGTGACGACCAGAAAGCGGGTCTGGCCGGTATGAGCGATTTCGTCCAGCAGGGTGCAGAACCGGTCGACATTCGTATCGTCCAACGGCGCGTCCACCTCATCCAACACACAGATCGGCGCCGGGTTGGTCAGAAAGACGCCGAACAGCAAAGCCAAAGCCGTCAGCGCCTGCTCGCCGCCTGACAGAAGCGACATGATCTGCATCCGCTTGCCGGGCGGGCTGGCCATGATCTCGAGCCCCGACTGCAGCGGGTCTTCCGCCTCAGTCAGGGTCAGCCGCGCTTCGCCGCCGCCGAACAGGCGTTTGAACAGGTCCTGAAAATGACCGTTCACCTGTTCGAAGGCCGCCAATAGCCTTTCACGCCCTTCGCGGTTCAGGGCGTTGATGCCCTGGCGCAGGCGTCCGATCGCCGCGATCAGATCGTCGCGCTCGGTATGCATCGAGGCGATCTGCTCGTCGAGTTCGGCCGCTTCCTGTTCGGCGCGCAGATTGACCGGACCCATATTGTCGCGCTCGCGGGTCAGGCGCTCGAACTTACGCTCGACCTCTTCGCGCGCGCCAAGTTCCTCATCCTCGCCGACGCCGCCGGCGGCCAGCGCGCCTTCCGGCGGGCAGTCGAGCCGCTCGGCGATTCGGTCGCGGACGGTTTCCGACGCTTGGCCGCGTTGCTCGACCTCGGCCTCGCGCCGGACGCGGGTCTCACGGCTTTCCGCCAACGCCGCCTCCGCCGACCGCAGTCCCTTGTCCGCCTCGGCCTGCTCCTGTTCCGCCAAGGCCAACGCGTCGGCGACGGTTTGACGCTTGGCTTGGGCGGCGACCAAACTGTCGCTCAGCCTGTTGCGCTGCTCCTGTAATTCTCGAGGGCGCTCTTCCAGCGCCGCCCGCTCTTCCTCTGCCTGTCCGGCCCGTTGGGTCAGATCGCTTTGACGGGCCTCCGCCCCTTCGACCCGTTGGGCCCAGGACCGCCGATCCGCATCAATCTGTTCCAGCCTTTCGGCGCGCGTCTCGGCTTCGCGGCGGAAGCGCTCGCTGGCCCCGCGCTTATCGATCAGGGTCGAGCGCAACTCCGCCACCGTCGAACGCAGCCGGTTGACGCGTTCGCGCGCCTGAACCGGGTCCTCCAACACGCCGATCGCTTGTTCCGCGCCGGCGATCGCCGCTTCACTCTCCTTGATTTCTACGTCTAACTGCTGGCGGTTCGAGTCGATCCCTTCGAGGCGCGACCGCAAATCCGCCGCCTTGCCGGCTAGGCTCGACAGTCTCTGCTGCGCTTTGTTCAGCGCGCTAAACGCCTCTTGCAGGCGAGTCTTCGCTGTCTGCTCGCGGTCGGCCCCCGCTTGCGCTTCGGAGGTGGCCGTGTCCAGCAGCGCGCGGGCGGTCTCGGTCGCGGCCTCGGTCTGCGCCGCTGCTTCCGCCTCATCCGTCGCCGCCTGGTCGCGCGCCTCGGCCAAGTTGCGTTCGGCGCTCTCTCTCGCTTTTTCCAGGCGCGGGGTCAGGGCGGCGATCTCCTCACGCACTTCCGCGAGGCGATTCTTTTGCTCAAGACGTTTGGCCGCGGCGGTGGGCGCGCCGGCGGCGACCGTATAGCCGTCCCAACGCCAAAGATCGCCGTCGATGGAGACCAGCCGTTGTCCCGGTCCCAGTTGCGATTGCAGCCGCGCGCCGGTCGCGGCGTCCGGCGCAACGCCGATCTGCGATAGGCGGCGGGACAGGGCCGCCGGCCCGTCGACATATTTCGCCAAAGAATCGACGCCGCCGGGCAGACCCATGGCGCCGGAGATCGGCGGCAGAGCGGTCCAATGAACGGGCGCCGCCGCGTCCGTCGAGGCGTCCAATTCCTCGCCAAAGGCCGCGCCCAACGCCGTCTCGAAACCGGGGCGAACGGTCAGACTGTCGATCAGCGGCCGGATATCGGCCGTAAGCGCCGCGTCATGCTGTTCCAACACCGCCGCCAGGGCGTTGATTTCCGCTTCCAGCGCCCGGTGACGGGATTCAAGCGCCTCTACCGACTCGCGGCCCGCCGCTTCCGCCGAAGCAATCGCCGAACGCCCGCGTTCACGCGCTTGCTCCAACGCTTCGCGCGCCGCGGCTTCGCTTTGCTGCAGCGCCTCGCGTGCAGCGGATTCAGCCTGACGCAGGAGAGACATCGCCGCCTCGGCGTCTTCGGCCGCAGTGCGCGCTGCTGTGGCTTGCTCCTCTGCGACCGACACGGCTGCTTCCGCCGCCTCGATCTCGCCCAGGGTCTTCTGTTCGGCGCGGAGGCTTGTCTCCTGTTGATCGAGCCCGGCCCGGCGGCGCGCCAGCGCGTCGAGCCTTTGCCTTCTATCGCCAATGCTGCGCTGAAGGGCGGCGCGCTGCGCTTCAACGCCGGCGACCTCTTCGGTCAGTTGCGCCAGAGCGTCTTCCTGTTCTTCGACCGCCGCCGCAGCCTCGCGTGCCTCTTCGTCGGCGGCGGCGCGCTTTTCGGATTCCTCGGCCTGAGCCGACTCGATCTCCGCCCGCTCCGCCGCGAGCCGTTCCAGCGCCGTGCGCGCATCGTCGAACAGCGCCTTTTCCCGCTCCAGGTCGCCGGCGATCTGGATCATGCGCTGAGCCAGCGCGTCCCGCGCTGCGAGGATCCGCTCTTCCTCGCTCTCGATCTCGCGTACGGCCAGTTGCAGACGCTGCAGTTCGGCTGCGGCCGCCGCGTCGTCTTCGCGGATCGGGGGCAACGCCGCAGCGGCGTCGGCCTGCCGTTTGGCGGCGCCGGCGCTCTCGCCTGCGCGTTCCTGGACCACCGCCTCGGCCACTTTCAAGGCCGCCCGCGCCGCTTCGAGATCGGCCTCGGCGGCCTGCCAGCGCAGATGCAGCAACACCGCCTCGTGCCGGCGCAGATGGTCCGAAAGCCGGCGAAATCGGTTCGCCTGACGAGCCTGGCGCTGCAGCCCTTGTTGCTGGCTCTCCAGCGCGCCGATGACGTCTTCCAAACGTTCGAGATTGGTTTCCGCCGCGCGCAACCGCAATTCCGCCTCATGACGGCGGGAATGCAGGCCGCGGATGCCGGCCGCCTCCTCCAGCAACAAGCGACGCTCGGTCGGTTTCGCGCCGATGATCGCGCCGATCCGACCCTGGCTGACGATTGCGGTGGAATTCGACCCGGTCGCCAGATCGGCGAAGAGAAGCTGGACGTCCCGGGCGCGCGCCTCATTCCCGTTGATCCGATAGTGCGACCCGGCCCCGCGTTCGATCCGGCGCGTGATCTCGACTTCGCCGCCGGTATTGTAGGGGCTGGGCGCCGCGCCGTCGGCATTGTCCAGCAGCAGCGTGACTTCGGCGACATTGCGCGCCGGCCGGCCGGAAGAGCCGCCGAAGATCACGTCGTCCATCTCCGACCCGCGCATCCGCTTGGCGGAGGTCTCGCCCATCACCCAGCGCAACGCCTCGATGACGTTTGACTTGCCGCAGCCGTTCGGGCCGACGACCCCGGTAATGCCGGAATCGATCGCCAGTTCGACTGGATCGACGAAAGACTTAAACCCGCTGAGCCGAAGCTTCGAGAAATGCACGCGGCCTGCGCTCCATCAACCGCGACCCGCGACGCGCTCAAAGCCGTATCACCGACTCGGAATTCGGGCGCGGGTCGCTCAAAGCCAACCTTTGACGGTAGGGGCGGCGATTCGCCCCGGACTCCGCAAGACCTTAATTCAGAATCTGTTCGAATGCTTCTTCGAAGACGGAGAATGGCTGATTTCCTTTAATGATTTCGCCATTCACGAAGAAAGTCGGCGTCGAATTTACATTCAACTGCTCGACCGCCTGGATTCGGCGTTCCAGGATCCCGTCGAGGAGCGCCTGATTGCTGGTGCAGGCGCGGAAATCGCTTTCCGACAGGCCGCCCTGCTTGCCTATGGCGATCAGCGCGCCAACCCAATCCTGGCTTCGGGACCATTCCGCCTGTGTTTTGAACAGGACGTCCATGAATTGGAAATAGCGGTCCTTGCTGGCGCAGCGCGCCATCATCGCCGCCATCGCGCCGGGCTGATCGAACGGGAAATCACGCATCACCAGCCTGACTTTGCCGGTATCGATATATTTCTCCTTGATCAGCGGATAGGTCTCGAGGTGGAAGTCGGCGCAGTGCGGGCAGGTAAGCGACGCATATTCAATCAGCTCGATCGGCGCGTCCGGATCGCCGATGACCCGTTCCGCCAGCGCTTCCTCAGTCGAGAGCGGCGCCGAGCGTGCGTCGCGCCCGAAGAGCGTCAGACCGGCGCCCAAGGCCACGGTCGCCGCCGCGCCGAAGGCTAAGGTCTGACGGCGGCTGATCGCCGCGTCGGCTTCCGCGCTCTTGGTTGCCAGTACCGCTATGCTTGCGTCGCGCCGCATGAAAGACTCCCGTTCGAAAGTGTTTTGGCGGGCCTTTGCCGCCGTCGGTTTTATGTGTGGCCTGCCGGTGGCGAAGGCAAGCGCAAAGCGGTTCCGCCGGCGGCGACCCCGCGTCGCGTTCGGTTCGGCTTAGGCTGGGTCTGAGGTCGGTTCCGTGCGTTCGCCGATCACCGCGCCGCCGAGCCGCCTGAGGGCCGCGGCCAAAGCATCTTCAGGCTCCGATGAAGCGACCAACGCCTCCAATTCCGCCGACTCGCGGTGGCTCAAGGCCCGGCGTGGTCGGCGCCGCTTGGTCGGGGCGGGCGGCGTCAGAGCGCCCTGTACGATGGTCACCGTCTCGACGGCGTTATAGCCGAAATGCGCGTTGATCCGCGAAATCACCAGCGGGGTCAGATGCTGTAGTTGCAGCGCCATTGGGCCCGGCGCTCGGACGCGCAACGACCCGCCGACCCGCTTGCCTTTGGGAAAGACCATTTTCTCCGGCTGCGCGTGCCGCGCCAATTCCGGCCCGACGATTCGCGCCCAGTCGGTCAGGATCGAGGCCTGGGCGAAGCCGCGCCGACCGATGGCGCGCTTGGTGAGTTTCTCGACCAAGGCGCCGGCATGCCGCATCTTGCCGCGCCGTTTCAGCCGCTCCGGCGCGCCCTTGCCGGGCGGCGGTTTTCTGGCTAGGTCGGCGTGTTTTGGCGGGTCGGACATAATGCGGCGGTGAATTCGGTGACAAGAGGGCGAGTGTGACCCTGACGCGGAAGAAAGAAAAGCAGGCGGCGGCGCAGTCCGCGCCCCTCGTGTTGGATTGGTACGACCGCCATCGCCGCATCCTGCCCTGGCGCGCCGCCCCGGGCGAGACGCCGGACCCGTATCATGTCTGGCTGAGCGAGATCATGCTGCAACAGACGACCGTCGCCACCGTCGGCCCGTATTTCGCGGATTTCCTGGCGCGCTGGCCCACGGTCGCCGATCTGGCTGCGGCGCCGTTGGACGATGTGCTGAGCGCCTGGGCGGGGCTCGGCTATTACGCGCGGGCGCGCAACCTGCACAAATGCGCGCGAGCCGTGGCGTCCGACCATGACGGGCGTTTCCCGGACAGAGAAGAGGACTTGTTGGCTCTACCGGGCATCGGCCGCTACACGTCGGCGGCGGTCGCCGCCATCGCCTTTGGCCGGCGCGCGGTCGTGGTGGACGGTAATATCGAGCGGGTCATGGCGCGGCTGTTCGATATCGATACGCCGTTGCCGGGGGCGAAGCCTGCGCTGACCGAGTGGATGGACGCCTGCACGCCGGAGAACCGCGCCGGCGATTTCGCCCAGGCATTGATGGATATCGGCGCGACCGTCTGCACGCCGCGCAAACCGAAATGCATGATCTGCCCCCTCGGCGCGGTTTGCCAAGGCAAAGACCGGGCCGAGGCGTTGCCGGCGAAAGCGTCCAAGAAAAAGAAACCCTCCCGCCATGGCGCCGCCTGGTGGATCGAACGACCGGACGGGTCGGTCCTGATACGCCGCCGGCCGGAGAGCGGCCTTTTGGGCGGGATGATGGAGCCGCCGACCAGCGACTGGCGCGAGATTGAGCCGGGCGCGATCCCGGCGCCGGATCTCTCGTCGCCGCCGGCTCCGGTCATCGGCGCGCGCGCCCTCGACGGCGTGGTGCGCCACACATTCACGCATTTCCATCTGACCCTGACCGTTATCGCCGCCCACGCCGAGGCCGGCGCCGTTGCGCCGCCGGACGCCAAATGGCAAGCCTTGGAGTCGCTGGGCGGTCTGGCCCTGCCGACGGTGATGCGGAAGGTGGTGGCGCACGCCCTTCGGGCCCAGACCGAAGCGACACGAAGATAGAAGCCGCTATGGAACAGCTGAACGCCTTTTGGGAGTTGGTCGTCGATGTCTGGTCCAGAGGGACCTTGGGCGTCGATTTCACGCGCATCGGCGTCGCCCTTTGCATATTTCTAGGATTTCTGCTGATCCGCCGCCTGTTCACCCGGTTCGTGTTGGGGCGCATTCACGCCTTCACCGAAAAGACGAACACCGATCTCGACAAAACGATCCTGACATCGGTCGAACAGCCGGTCCGGTTCGCGCCGGTAGTCATGGGCGCCTTCTTCGCCATCGATTATCTGAATCTGACCGGCGCGGTGGAGGAGGCCGGGCAGGATCTGGTCCGGTCGCTGATCGTCTTCAACATCTTCTGGGTCTTCTACCGGTTGGTCGACCCTATGTCCTTCCTGCTGGGCAAGCTGGAGCGCGCCTTCACCAACGCCATGGTCGATTGGCTGTTGAAGGCGATCAAGGTGCTGGTCGCGCTGATCGGCGCGGCGACGATTCTGGAGATCTGGGGTGTGAAGGTTGGTCCGATCCTGGCGGGTATGGGCTTGTTCGGCGTCGCCGTTGCGTTGGGTGCGCAGGATCTGTTCAAAAACCTGATCGCCGGTCTGCTGATCCTGGCGGAAAAGCGCTTCAGCATCGGCGACTGGGTCCGGGTCGATGGGATCGTCGAGGGCACAGTCGAAGGCATCGGTTTCCGTTCGACCCTGGTGCGCCGTTTCGACAACGCGCCGGTTCAGGTTCCGAACGCAGCCTTGGCGGACAATCCGGTGACCAATTTCAGCCGCATGCGGCGGCGCCGAATCTATTGGATGATCGGCGTTGAGTACCGCACCACGGTCGATCAATTGCGGCGCATCCGCGATGAGATCGAGGCCTACCTGTCCGAAAGCGACGCGTTCGTGCCCAAGGATAAGGCTGCAACCTTCGTTCGGATCGACCGGTTCAATGACAGCTCCATCGACATAATGCTCTATTGCTTCACCCGGACGACGAATTGGGGCGAATGGCTGAAGGTCAAAGAAGAACTGGCTTACAAAGTCAAACAGGTCGTCGAGGGCGCCGGAACCGGCTTCGCCTTCCCCAGCCAGTCGCTCTATCTGGAGCAGCTACCCGACGCGGCCGACAAGGCCGAGCCTTTTACGCCGCCCGATGATGATAAGCTCAAAGTCGGATTCACAGCGCCTTCCAAAAGCGATTAGACGCCGCCCGTCGCCCCATCCGGTTGTGCGGATCGACGGGCCAGCCATACTGGTGTCAGGAAGAGCGCGGCGAAGATGCAGTTGGCCGCCGCGTTGCCATAGGCGCCCACCAGCAGCGAGGCGGCGCCGTCGACGGTGAACCAAAGGCCGACGCTGACCGCGATCATCCGGCGCGCGCCGGCGCCGGCGATCGGTCCTTGCGCCCTGACGATCTGTAAGATCAGCGCGCCCCAGCCGATCAAGACAGCGCCGAGGACGCCCAGCAGCAGCCGCACAAGGGGGTTGTTCAGGCTTGGCGCGCCGTCGATGGGCCAGAAGGCGATATCGGTGTAGAGCGCCGTCGGCGCCCCCAGGGCGGAATGGCTGGCGACCGCCAGCATGGCGCCGGTCGCGATGACTGCCCATGACGCGAAACTGAGCGCCTTTTCCGTGGTTTCTTGCGTCATGATGGGTCTCCTTCTCTCGGTGAATGCGGGGAACGGCGCTTAGCTAGGCCGACCGTCGTTCCGTCCGCAATTACCTCGCAGGTAATGGAAACGCGGACCGCCAAAGGGTAGACCCGTAATTGCAGGCAACACCGAGGGATGGATATGAGCACGACTTTCGGCCCCTTGTTGAAAGACTGGCGCGCGCGACGCCGGATGAGCCAATTGGAGCTGGGCCTGACAGCGAATGTTTCGGCGCGGCACGTGTCGTTTCTCGAAACCGGGCGGGCGCGGCCGTCGCACGACATGGTGCTGCAGTTGAGCCAGGCGCTCGAAGCGCCGCTGCGCGTTCGCAACGACCTGCTACAGGCGGCGGGCTTTCGGGCGTCCTACACGCGGCGCGCCTTGACCGATGCGGAAATGGCGCCGATCGGCCAGGCCATCGATTGGACCCTTGGCCGGCACGACCCGTATCCGGGCTACGCTCTGGACCGGCATTGGCGCATCGTGAAGATGAACCGCGCGGCGACGGCGATGATGGCGCCGTTCGAGGTGAAAGAGGGCGAAAGTTTGCTCGAGGCGATCCTGTTCAATACAGGGTTGCGCAGCGCCATCCTGAATTTGAACGAGGTGGCCCGGCATCTGATCACGCGGCTGCGCGCGGAAGCGGCGCATGACGGCGGAGACATTGTACTGGAGCGCGCGGCAGACGCGCTGGCGGAGTCAGGGCCGATTGCGCCCGTCGCCGAGGACGGCGCGGCGCCCGCGCTGATCCCGGTGCGCTACCGGGTGGGCGGCTGCGATCTCGCGTTGTTTTCGACAATCAGCGTTTTTGGCGCGACTGACGATATCGGCCTGGCCGACATGAAGATCGAGCTGCTCTATCCTGCTGATGAGAAGACTCGTTCCGCGTTGTTCGGCGCGTTCGGTGACGCCGAAGCAGGGCCGGGTTAGGCGGTGAGGCGCGCCTCCGCTTCGGCGCGGAGTTTCTGGCGCAAGACGTCGATCGGCGCCTTTTTGCCGCCATGGGTGCGCAAGCGCCAATAGGTCCAGCCGTTGCAGGAAGGGGCGCCCTGAACCGCCGCGCCGACCTGATGGATTGAGCCGCGATGGCGCGCCGAGATGATCGTGCCGTCGGCCCGGACCTTGGCGGTGTGGCGTCGGCAGGGGCTTTCCAGCACCTCGCCCGGCGTCAGCAAGCCGCGCTCGACCAAGGCCCCAAAGGGGATGCGCGGCTCCTTGCGTTTCGACGGCAGCGGCGCGATCACCTCGGTATCGGTGGGCGGCGGCGTTTGGCGCAAACGCTTCGCCGCGATCGCGCCATAGGCCGCGTCGCGCTCGATCCCGATATAGCGGCGGCCGAGCCGTTTGGCGACGGCGGCGGTCGTACCAGTCCCGCTGAACGGGTCCAACACCACATCGCCTGGATTGCTGCTGGCCATGATGACCCGATGCAACAACGCCTCCGGTTTCTGCGTCGGGTGCGCCTTGTCGCCATTGTCGTCTTTCAGGCGCTCTTGTCCGGTGCAAAGCGGTAGAGTCCAGTCGGACCGCATCTGCAAGTCTTCGTTGAGCGCCTTCATCGCGGCATAATTGAACGTGTATTTGGCGTCCTGCCCGCGCGAGCACCAGATCATTGTCTCATGGGCATTGGTGAAGCGGGTTCCCTTGAAATTCGGCATTGGGTTGGTCTTGACCCAGATGATGTCGTTCAAGACCCAGTAGCCGATGTCCTGCAGCGTTTTCCCGACACGAAAGATGTTGTGATAGCTGCCGATCACCCAAAGCGTGCCGGTCGGTTTCAACAACCGTCGCGCGGCGCTCAACCAGTCGAAGGTGAAACGGTCATAGGCGGCGAAATCGTCGAACCGGTCCCAGGCCTCTTCCACGCCATTCACCCGCGAATTATTGGGCCGATGAAGATCGCCGCCCAATTGCAGATTGTAGGGCGGGTCGGCGAAGATCAGATCGACGGAGCCCTCGGGCAGGGATCGCATGACCTCAATGCAATCGCCCTCGACCAGCGTATCGAGCGGAAGCGTTTTCATGATGTGTCTCAGTAATGATTGGTTCTATTGACCATTTACTGGGAAGAATCATGAGTCATCGGCGATTCCAGGTCAATACTCAGCAATTCTTCTGGGATGAGTATTATAGATATACGCGATATATTGGGGCGTGACTTGTGGGAGGCGCTATATCTCGCATCGAGCGGCGACTTGATTAAGCGAGCAGCGCCCGGATCGGCGCGAAAGAGCGGCGGTGATGGGGCGTGACGCCCAGCGCGGCGAGCGCCTGACGATGCGCCTTGACGCCATAGCCGGCGTTGCGCTCCCAGCCATAGCCCGGGTAGGTCTCGGCCAAGCGGGCCATCTGGCGGTCCCGCGTGACTTTGGCGATGATCGAGGCGGCTGCGATCGACAGTGACATGCCGTCGCCCTTGACGATGCATTGGGTCGGCAAGCCGAGACCGGGGTCGCGGTTTCCGTCGACCAGCGCCGCGTCCGGCGGGTTCGGCAGAGCCTGCACGGCGCGCCGCATCGCCAAGAGCGAGGCTTGCAGGATGTTCAGACTGTCGATTTCCGCCACGCTGGCCTCGGCGATCGCATATTCCACCGTACTGATCAGCAGGGCATAAAGTCGGTCGCGCTTCGCCGCGGTCAGGCGTTTGGAATCGTCTAAGGCGTTCGCCAGATCGTCGGGAAAACGGGTCCGATCGATCACCACGGCGCAGGCGGTCACCGGTCCGGCCCAGGGTCCGCGGCCGACCTCATCAAGCCCCGCTACCCGGCCGCCAGGGCGTAGCGCCGTCTCCAACGAGAAATCCGGCATCGGCGCGCGGCCTATTCTCCGGGCGCCGGTTTCGGCCGCCGCCGGTTCCAGAACCGGCTTGGCTGTTTCATTGGCGCGTCCGTTTGTTCAGATAAGCCCGCATCGGATTCTGTCCCCATGGCGGCGTCCGGCGCACTGTTTGGCGCACTGTCTGGCGCAGTGTTCGGGGCGGCGGCTTGGTCCGCGCCGGGCGCAGCGGTCAATCCGCTCTGCGCCGCCTTTTTCGCGCGCTCCGTCGCCTCGGCGTGCAATCGGCGCGCCTCGATCCGGGCGCGGGTCGATAGTTTCACATCGCGAAGCGCCAATTCCAGGCGTTCGACAATATCCAGCGAGACCAACCAGAACCATAGGCTGGTCGTCTTGGTGAAACGCCATTCCTCGAAATAGGAAAGCCGCAGGATCTTCTGCAAGGTCCCTGCGTGGCGCAGCGAACGATGCGACAGACGCCGCGCCAGATCGACCATCAGCGGGCTGGTCATCAGGGACAGAACCGTCACCGAGACCAACATGCGATGCACGTCCTGATCGATCACCCGCACATCGGCGGCGGCGGCGGCCAGCACGAAGGTGAATTCGCCCAGCTGTCCCAGCACCAGACTGGCGAGAAAGGCGTTCTGCATCGTCTCGCCCTGGGCCCGCAGCAGAATGACGTTCAGCGCGGTCTTGAACACCGCGACAAAGGCCCAGATCGCCAGCACGATCCAGATATGCTCCCAGAGATATTCCAGATTGATCAGCAGGCCGATCGACAGGAAAAACACCATCAACAGGACCGCCTGAATCGGTTCTGCGTTTTCATGCATCACCTGGCGCTGGCCGCTATTGCCGACGATCAACCCGGCCAGGAAGGCGCCGAAGGCGGGCGACATGCCCAACACGCCGGCCAGGGTCGCAATCCCGAAACAGATGGTCAGCGAGCCGATCGCGCTCAATTCCGGCTTGCTCTCGAAAATCTGGTGAAAGGGAATATCGATGCGTTGGCGGCGCGTCAGAACATAGATCACCCCGATCAGAATCCCGATTGAGAGCGCGATTTCGACCAGCACGAAGGGGTTGAAGCCGCCGCCCGCGGTCGAGGCGACAATGATCAGCATCGGCGCGACGGCCAGATCTTGCGCGATCAGTATGCCGATGGCGACGCGGCCGGCGCGATGCCGCAACTCGCCGATATCGTTCAGGATCTTCACCGCCACCGCCGTCGAAGACAGCGCCAACGAGAATCCGAACAGCACCGCATGTTCCGGCGGCCAGTCGAACCCGCGCGCGACCAGGAAGGTCACGCCCAGACTGGCGCCGATCTGAACTGCGGTCGTTATCACCGCGATCCGCCAGATCTGGCGGAAACTGCGCAGGGACAGTTCCATGCCGATGAAATAAAGCAGCAGGATCACGCCAAGCTCGGCCAGCAAGGCGACCGCTTCGCGATCCCGCACCAGTTCGAAGCCCGACGGGCCCAGGATGACGCCGGCCAGGATATAGCCGACGATCGCCGGCTGGCGCAGGCGCACGAAGATCAGCCCGCCCACCGTCGCGGCCACGGCGACGATGGCGATGCCGGTCAGTTCGGTGACGTCATGCATGCTCTATCCCAAACGCCCGTTGCTTGGAATGCATTAGGGGCCTCTGAACGAGCATAGGGCGCGTCGGCCCGAGATCAAAAACCCTGACCGGTCAAAACGCCGAGATAGGGTGTGCTAGAATAGGGCCAATTGCCGCGCCCGGGCCGGATCGGCGAAACGCGAACAGTCGAGCGGGCCGGGATCGCGCCGCACCGCGCCCCGGTCTTCAAGTCCCCGGTCGTCCAACCCATGCCACGCCAGTGCCTTCTTGAAACGCTGGGCGATCAGATCGGCGACCGGACCTTCGCCGCGCATACGCTTTCCCCATTCCGCGCTATAGAGGCGCCCGCCGCGCGTCTGCTGGATCAGAGACAGCACCCGCGCCGCCCGATCCGGCGTATGCTGCACCAGCCATTCGGTGAACAGGTCCTTGATTTCCAGCGGCAGCCGCAGCAGCACATAGCCGACCGTATAGGCGCCGGCTTCCGCCGAGGCCGCCACGATGCGCTCGATCTCCGCATCGTTCAGGCCGGGGATGATTGGCGCGGCCATGACGCCGGTCGGCACGCCGGCCTGGGACAGGGTCCGGACCGCCGCCAATCGTTTGTCCGGGGTCGCCGCGCGCGGCTCCAGCTTGTTCGCCAATTTCCGGTCGAGCGTCGTCACCGACAGATAGACCCGCGCCATCCTTCGGTCGGCCATCGGCGCGAGTATGTCCAGATCGCGCGTGACCAGGGCGGATTTGGTGACGATGGTGAAGGGATGGTTGAATTCCGACAGCACCGCGAGAATGCGGCGCGTCAGTTCCTGATCCTTCTCGATCGGCTGATAGGGGTCGGTGTTGGTCCCCAGCGCGATGGGCTTGGGCTTGTAGCCGGGCCGCGACAATTCCCGCCGCAAGAGCGCCGGCGCGTCCGGCTTGTGAAACAGCTTGGTCTCGAAATCGAGCCCCGGCGACAGCCCGTAATAGGCGTGGGTCGGGCGCGCGAAACAATAGACGCAGCCATGCTCGCAGCCGCGATAGGGATTGATCGAACGGTCGAACGGAATGTCCGGCGAGGTGTTGCGCGCGATCACCGTCCGCGCGCTGTCCACGCCCAGGACCGTGCGCAGCTTCGGCGGCCCCTCCTCCGCCGCGATGTCGAGCCCGTCCGCATCCGCACTCTCGCCGTCGGCTTCCGGCGCCGCCGCGCCGCGCCGCGCCGGGGAGATTTGCTTGGCCGGCATCGGCGGTTCATGCACGCCCCAGCCGTCATCCGCCAAGACCCGCCGATGCCGCTCAAACCGCCCCGCCCGATTGCTCGCCGCCCCCCGCCCCTTCACAGCGGCGATATTAAGCGGGTCGGCGTCCAGGCTAATGTTCGGCTCCTGTTCCATTTCAGAAAAATAGAACATAAAGAGAACATTTGCAAGCGCCAAACAGCTAGAACCACGCCATCCTCCTGCCGATCGAAACCATCACCGAGGTGACGCCGGCGGCGTTGCCCGATATGGTTCAGCTTCCGGGGGAGTGAGGGAGCGGACATCAGGCCGTGAAAGATGAAGCGAAAGACGTGCAGCAATGCCTGTGTTTGATTCGCCGACCTGACGGCCGCAAACGTCCCATTCGGCTGCGACAGTTCACCCGTGTAAAGAAATTGAAGCAGTATCAATGTAGGCCATGACAATAGGACAGTATTTCAAGAGCCGATGGTCGTGCGTTCATCATCCAAGGGCGGTACTTTTCGCATTGGTCGGGCTGCTCGTATGCGGCTTTCACATCGATGTCTCCGCAAGTGAGCCGGCCGCTGACGACAGCTTCACCAAACAGGAATTGATAGAGCATTTCATTGGGACTGCTTTTGGGGCGGAGTATTTTGAATCGTTTTCCGACGATGCGGACGCAGGAACTCTTAAGCGTTGGGAGAAGCCGTTGCGCGTTCTCACAATAGCCTCACAAGAAGACGGTAAGGTTCTATTCGAAAAGCTTAATGAAATATCGAAACTAACTGGAGTTCAGTGGCGCCCTATCGGCCTAGAGTCTCCAGAGACTTTCAACTATTTAGTGGCAATTGCGGATCGCAACGAGTTGAGAGAGGTTCTTACAGGACTTGCCAAGAGACGCCAACATGTTCGGCAGTTCGTAGATCTTATCTTCAAAGGCTTCTACGAAAAAGCTCGCTTTATTTGTTTAGGTTGGGTGGAATTCAATCAGAAAACGGAACTATACTTTGCGTTTGTGTTGGTGGAAAGCCCGGCCCCGTCGGGACTGCCGGGCCCTGTGGTGAGCGTTGCTGATTGTTTGGAAGAAGAATTGGCTCAAAGCATGGGCTTGGCCAATGACTTCCCGAATAAGCCCGGAACGGTGTTTTCCGACGATCCTTTGCAGGTTCAAAGGCAATTGACAGAAATCGACAAGGCGGCCTTGCGGCTTCTGTATCATCCCAAACTTCAAGCGGGCATGACTGAGTCGGAGGTCCGACGCACGCTTGATAGGATATTGGAGGATTGAGGTCGGCGATTGCGATCCACGCGGGGTCGGGAATGCTATAATCAGAGGTGTCAATCCTCATCGAATCGGTATCAGCGGTCTAGGACACCGGCTGGGGACCGTCGCTGGCCTCCAAAAGCCCCATGCTCTTCTTGAGCTGTTCAACGATCTCTTCGGCGCCGCTTTCAAAAATCGAGCGCCATGCTCCAATCGTATAGGCCCCGCCAGCGTAGATAGTGTTCGTTGTCTCAATGGTGGCGACCGGCGCCTTATCGGGTGTTTGAATGTCACTGCTGACTTTCAGTATCGTAGAGCCCGCGCCGGGCAAGAGCCAACGGGCGAACGCGTTGCCGGGCTCATATTCATTGATCGTTGGGTTGATGGCGTAGCCAGCGTCGTCGCCGGTCGCCAACAGCCCTTCTTCCGTCAACTGTTCTGTCAAAGCCGCTTCCATTGACACCGGGATATCCAGCGATTCCTCGTCCTGCGAGAAAACAAAGCCGGAATTGTCCGTGACGTCGCCGACCACGAACTTGGCGTCGATGGGGATGGAATTGCGGTCTTTAGAGAAATCGATGCTGTGTCGGTCCGTGCCACAAGCCGCGACGCCGAGGACGACAAAAAGAAGGACTATTGCGTGTTTCATGATCGACTCGCGTGTTTCGTTGGACCGTTTTAGTGATGCATGTTGCGTACGAACCCGTTGATATAGGCTAAAGATTAAGAATTAGTTTCGTCCAACCAAAGCGGTCCCGTGCAAAAGCTGCGGGTCCCTTCAGAGGTCGACGGCGCGCTGACATGCATGCGGCGCCGTCCGCATTGAAGGATATGATTCAAAGCTCCGCGATGGTCTCGGAATGGACACCGAGCCATGCAGGATCAAACGATCGACGCGCTGCCCCGTTTAGGCTGCTCGCCGCCCGGTTTTTGCTGGGCCAATTGCTAAGAGCGTTTGACGCGGCATGATAGACGTAGCGCCTGTAATCCAGAGGCATCTCGAATGTCGCATCCGAGAGGTCATCGTCAGGCAAAGCCCCCGCTTTGGTGATCCGCAAACGGCCCCCGGCTTGAAGCCTTAAGCCCATTGAACCGACCAACGCGCCACCCCTACTCTCGTAGCCGCGGCATCAATTCAACGAAGCTGCAGGGGCGGAAGCGGCTGTCGAGTTGGGTTTTGAGGATGTCGTCCCAGCCGTCATCGGCCAAGACCCGTCGATGCCGCTCAAACCGCCACGCCATCCTCCTGGCGATCGAAACCACGACCGAGGTGACGCCGGCGGCGTTGCACGATATGGTTTGCCATTCTGGGGGAGTGAAGGGGCGGATATCAGGCCATGAATGACAAAGCGACTGATGCGTCGCAACGCCCGCGCCGGCTGTGGACGTGCCTCCTCGCAGCGGTCGCGGCGCTTCTGGCAGGCTGGCTGGTATGGAGCCAATGGCTGAACCCATCGGGCGTTCGGCATGTATTCTTCGATCCGCAAGATGAGAGCTTCCCGGTCGAGGTGACCGGCTATTACGGCTATAACGGCGAACGGGTCGAGTTCCGCCATATCATCGAATGCCGCAAGGCGATCTATCGCGGCGCCAACCGCGCCGGGGCGGTGACCTGGACGCCGAATACGAAGTTATTCGTCCAGCACAACCCAGACGGGTCGACCCTGATCTACGGTTTTCACGCTGGTAGACAAGACAAGTTTGCGGCTGCCGATTTCCACTGCAGCGATTTTCACGACGACCCGGATTTGGAGATCGAACGGTATCTGCAAATCGCCTGGATTGACGATATCAAGACGTTCGGCAGCGTCTATTACGCGCGCAGC
>JAAUYD010260076.1_pt1 | contig 118445 bp, 85 predicted proteins | sample 7278101 | NCBI WGS metagenome assembly JAAUYD01 (sample SAMN14350128, study PRJNA611818) | marine sediment metagenome | isolation source: surface marine sediment (0.6m) | place: French Polynesia: Moorea | collected 2018-08
CAATTGCTTGGACAATTGAAAATCCCCCTGCCCCCTTTTTCAAGGGGGATTCTTTTCTGGCGATCCTACGCTATAAAAACACCCAAAAATCCTTAACCGAATGCCATTGACTTGCAGGGAAGGGGGTTGGGGGATGGGTTTTCGTAAAAAGGGTTATTCCGGGATGGCCATGAGTTACCTGAGTTAATAGAACGAGAAAGGTAAATTGCCAAATCAAACAGATAATCTTCTAGATATCAGACAAAAATTGATCAAAAATGGATAATTAGACATGTTTTTTTGATTAGCGCGGGCACATAATAAATAATGATTAATATCAACGAGCCTCAAAAATGGAGCAAAACATGGGCATTTATTTTAGGGTTTTAATATATTCTCTGCTTTTTCTTCTTCTTTCATGTGAAGGAGAAAGACCTTCATCAAACCTCGATACTGGTGCAGACGGCGACACTGATGCGGACACGGACGCTGATACAGATGCTGATGGGGATTCAGACACAGATGGGGATTCAGATAGTGATTCGGATTCGGACGCTGATACGGATACAGACACAGATGGGGATTCAGATTCGGATTCGGACGCGGATTCAGACATTGACACAGACACTGGATGCGTGGACGAAGACGAGGACGGCTGGTGTATTGATTTTGATTGCGACGATACCAATCCAGATGTCAATCCCAGCCAAGTTGAGATCCCGGACAACAATATTGATGATGATTGCGACGGCATGATCGACGAAGACCCGGCAGATACAGATGAGGAAACGGTTGCACTGTCCTTTATATGGATTGCCAATACAGGAGAGGGCACGCTCTCAAAGGTGAACACGCGCTCCGAAATCGAAGTCGCCAGATATATCACCAGCCCCCTGGGCGCTGTCAGTGACGGGGATCCATCCCGCACATCGGTCAACCGCCACGGGGACATGGTCGTGGTCAATCGCCAACACCCCAACCAATTTGGAGCTGAACCGGCATCGGTGACCAAGTTTATCTCAGATAAGAAAGAGTGTATCGATACCAATGGCGACAACGTCATTACAACATCGACTGGGCCGGACAATGTACTGCCCTGGGGTCAAGACGAGTGCATGGCTTGGCATACGTCCCTAGGCTCCGGCGTCAAAGGCGCCCGCGCTGCTGCATGGGATGGGTCGACCGATCCAGATACGGGCGCAGGCGGCAATGTCTGGGTGGGCACTTGCTACAAACTAGAGTCCCCTGGCCGGGATGATTTTCTCTTCAAGCTGGACGGAGAGACCGGAGAGATCCTCGAAACTATTCCGTTTGAGGGATGCGCCTATGGCGCGGCCATGGCATCTCGGGACGCCCTTTGGATTGTGGATCGGGCGGCCAAATACGCACTCCATAAATTCAATCTGATAACACTGACTGTCGAACAGACCATCCCCACGAGCTGCGGCTATGGTATGGCTGTGGATACAGACCTGCGCGTCTGGGCCATTGGCGGCTTTGGACCGTCTTGCGTGGAGCGCTACGATCCCCAGACCGGCACCCTGGAAACACTAAACTTCACGGCCAACTACACGGCGCGGGGCGCGGGCACAGGCATTGAAAAGAGCGCCGGCTATGTCTGGGCTGCTGAGAACGGCGGGCGGCTTTTGAAACTCGACCAGGAGAACGTGACCTTGAGCGATGTCTACAATCTGGGTATCGGCGAGACGATCGGCATTGGTATCGACATCGATGGATATGTGTGGATGGTCTCCCAAGGGGGAGACGAAGTCTATAAATTCGACCCGGACAGCGAAACACATACGACCGTCGAGATCGGCACAAAGCCTTATACTTACAGCGATATGACCGGTATGCAGCTGGCCATTATTCCCGTAACCTAAAACCATTTTATATGTAGGAGCACTTGGGAGGTACTCATGATTTGTCCAAAAAAGAGGACTTGGGCGTTATTCGTTCTCATCTTTGTAGTTGGTTGTGAAAGCAGTTCACGAGACGCCAATGTATCGACAGATGAGACTGGAACCTCAGATTCAGACACTGATACTGACACTGATGCAGACACTGACGCCGATTCTGATGCCGATTCTGATTCGGATTCAGATTCAGACGCTGATTCAGATACCGATACAGACACTGATTCAGATACCGATACAGACACTGATTCAGATGTTGACACTGATACAGGTTGCGTGGATGCGGACGATGATAACTGGTGCGTTGACTTTGACTGCGACGACACCAATCCAGATGTCAATCCCGGTCAGGAGGAGATCCTGGATAACGGCATTGATGACGACTGTGACGGCCTGACAGATGAGGATCCCGAAGATCCGGACCCGGTCAAAACATCCTATATTTGGATATCCAATTCAAATGAGGGCAGCGTGTCAAAGATCAACACGCGCCAACTCGTGGAGCTCGGCCGCTATTGGGTGAGATCAGACAACGGCGGCAGCCCATCCCGTACGTCCGTAAACTTGAACGGAGACGTGGTGGTGGCAGCGCGGCTGGGCGGGATTTCCATGTTCCATTCTGACCGCACGAAGTGCTTGGACACCAACGGCACGCCAGGTATCCAGACCTCCACCGGTCCCAACGACATTTTGGCCTGGGACCAAGAAGAATGCCGCGCTTGGTATACGCCCTTCCCACAATACTCTAACATGCGGGCCATTGCTTGGACCTCGGGTCAGCTCAACGAGGCAACCGGGATATGGGAAAACACCAAGGTTTGGGCCACTGGCAACAGTGCGGCCGCGGGATCCATGGAGGTCGTTCTTCTAAACGGTGATACCGGCGCAGTGGAGCAGACGATTCCCATTCCCGAGGCAGCGTTGCCCATTGGTCACGGCGGCTACGGCGGCGTGGTAGATACCAGAAACAACTTCTGGATCGCGCAGGTTCACAAGAGCCAACTCTTTAAAGTGAACTTTATCGATTTCTCCTACAAAATCTACGATGAGCCCGCGGACACCTATGGCATCGCAGTGGACAAAAACGGCAAGGTGTGGACCTGCAATCGCCATGTGGCTCGGTTCGATCCGCTGAGCGAGACGTGGGAGGGGCCCGAGCTCATCGATGATTGGCAGGGGTTCTATGGTCACGCAGGCGGCTGCATGACCGATGGTGAGGACATCTTGTGGAACTCGATTAACGATAAGCTCTATGCCATCGACATCAATACCCTGGCAGTAGTAGACACGATTACATTGCCCGAGGGCGAGCTATGGGGTGTGGCCATTGACTTCGACGGGTATGTCTGGTCCATCCCCCGGTATGGAGATCGGGCCTATCGCGTCGATCCAACGGATCACTCCTACGAAACCGTCGAAGGCCTTGTCGGCGCCTATACCTACAGCGATATGACCGGCTTTTCCCTCGATATGGTGGTCATTACGTCGCCATTAGATGGCCATTAGACTTCGACAAGTATCCCGGGATGATATAGGGTGGGCATCAACATGCGAGCCTGCCGCAACAGTATTTCAATTTTTGCATTTCTAGTAGCTGCGGTGTTTGGCGTTGGCAAAGACATGGGCGCGCAGGCCAAATCCACCCCTGCCCCATCGCAGCTGAACTGGCATCGGTTGATCGCGGATCCAGACCCCGCTTCGGTGTGCTATTTCGCCGATCTCGCTTTGTTTGACGAGCTTGTCCACGCCATCTACGAGGGCACTCGGGCCCAGCGCGTCCTCGCCATCGACGTTGCGGGATGTGAGGGCCAACCTGTTGCTGTGCTGCCCTATCTGGCAGCCCTCATGGGCGCTCGGGAGAGGCAGGTCGCTGCTCGCGCCGCTGCAGCGCTCACCCGCCATATCAATCAGCTCTGGTCAGCACCAGATACAGATCTCGCCGAGACTGTACCGGGGCAGCTAGAGGCCCTTGGAAGCCAGGTGTGGTCTGTTGCCACGGATCCCAGCCTAGACGTGGATATTCGGGTATCGGCCATTGCTGCTGTCCACCATCTATTCACGCAGGAGCACCTTGATAAAACCGATCTCAGCGACCTGCTCAAAGAAAGCGATCCCGCGATTCGGGGCGCCGCACTTGCCGCACTTCTGCCACCAATACAAGAGCGATACCTGCCCCTCCTCGCTGAAATGGCAGCAGACGACACAGATTTACAGCTCAAGGGCCAAGCCGCAGCACTCCTTTGTGAAAACGCCCGCGCACACGGGGTGTCAGAGCCATCCAAAGACCTATCCCACATCCTCCGGGCGATCCTCGGCAACGCGGAAATGCCCGCAGACAGTATCGGTCCAATTTTGGGATGTCTGAACCGCTTTTCTGTGGCGGCAAGGGCTGACCTCATCGACGTGGCCCTGGGCCATCCAGATAAATCAGTTTCCAACTACTGGGATCTATTGCAGCATCAATCTCGCTACGGCAACGGGAGCAGACCCACGTCAACATCGCGATAGTGCCTCGCACAATGCGAAGCCCACAAAGATGGGAAATGTGGGAACGGTGCTGTCGTTTTGCATTGCCTCACTCGACGAATTCGACAATACTCTCTAATCATAAGTTAGGTAAGGTGATGAAAGGCAAAGAAAGGAGTTCTAGATGCGTTCATTCCGATTGTATGTAGGCCTGGTTGCCGTGTTCGGCATGATTGCCGTTGGCTGCGGCGTTCCTCAGGAGAAGTACGACGCAGATATTGCGGCACTAAAGGCGGAAATCGAAAAAACCAGAGGTGAACTGGGGCAGACCAATGCCGCCCTGGAAAGTATGCGCACTGAAAAAGAGGGGTTAGAGCAACAGCTCAAGGGCCTGAACGCCGAGCTGGCCCGGATAGCGAGCGAGAGCAGCGAGTACGCCCGGCTGGCAGCAGCGGCGAAAAAGCGGATGGAGACATTCCGCAAGATGCTCGAAAGATTCCGGTCCATGGTCGAATCTGGCAAGCTGAAAATAAAGATCGTCAACAACAAGATGCTCGTAGAGATGGCGTCTGCGATTCTCTTCCCAAGCGGCAGTGCCAAGCTCTCCGATGAAGGTGAAGAAGCCCTCACCGAAGTGGCTGGTATATTGGCCACGATTACGGATCGCAACTTTCAGGTGGCTGGCCATACAGACAACGTACCCATCAAGAACAAGCGGTTTAAATCGAACTGGTCCCTATCGGCAGCCCGGGCAGTGGCAGTGGTGCGGCATCTCATCGAAAACGGCGTTGCCATGGAGAATTTATCTGCAGCCGGATATGCCGAAACCCAACCCGCCGCATCCAACGATGACGCAGAAGGGAAGGCCCAGAACCGTCGCATCGAGATTGTCCTCCAGCCCAATCTCGACGAGCTCCCGGATCTCTCCTCCCTCGAAAGCATGATCGAGTAATAGCTACCCCCTCAACCGCACGTACACGAGCAGTGCGGCACAAAAGACCACAAACGAGACGATGAGGGATTTCATTGCCAGCTTTTCACTGGGGGCGTGGGGCTGGGTTACCTCGCGCAATCGCGCAATGGCTGCCTCGTGCTCAGGATCGCGCTCGATAACCTCGACATAGCGGGCAGGATCGATGAGACCGGTCTCGCGCAGTGCCTCGGCTTCTAAAAAGAGGCGGTGGGCGCGAATGCGCTTGCCCAAAGGGGATGCCATATCTGCTGTGCGCTCTGCCAGACGGAGCATTGTCATGGCCTCATCTGTGCGATCTTGTCGGCTCAGCGCATTGCTAAACGCCCAAAATCCCTCGGCCATTTCACGCCGTTTTGGAAACATGGGCTCGTGCTTGAGCACGTCCCGATACGCAGTTGCCATCTGCTCCAAGCGCCCAGCCCTGTAAGCTGCCAGGCCAGCATCAAACTGTTGCATCATCGGCCGCAGTCGTTGCGCGTCGAAATACGCGTAGAGCTTAGATGCCATTTTGTCCGCGTCAGCGGTCTTTGGCGGTGTCTCGCCAAATGTATTTTCATACAGGCGATGCAGGGGCCATCTGGCGTTTCGGCCGTACAAGGCAGTGCACTTCCTCGCCGCGGTGCGCACAAAAATCGCGTCGTGGTTGGTCAGGGATAGGGTGACTTGAATGACGTCGAGGTCGTTGACCGATGCATAGGCCTCAAGTAGTTGGGCCAAGCGCCTTGGGTTTTTTATTTTTACCTGCTCGCTGAGCAGTGGGTTGCCCATATCTCGAATCCATTTCACCGCAAACATGCGGATCTCTGGATTGTCGCTACCCCGGCTGTAGACAAGCGGGGGCAAGGCATCCAGGCCGTGAGCCACTATCATCTGCCCGATGTGATGGCGAAACACACCGGCGTGCCTGGGAGAAAATGCAATCATGATTTTATAAGCGGCCAGGGTGTTTAGTGTATTGAGGCCTTGAAGCATGGACAGAATCCGCAGGGCGCCCAATACACCTCGGCTGAGCGCTGTATGATGCTCCCTTGGGATGGCGACGAGCGCATCGACGAGCGCTGGATCACCCTGGCTGGCCCCACGTTGCTTCACGGCGGTTCGAATCGCGGTTTTCATCTCGGCGTTGGTCGCGCCATGGCGGGCCCAGAGGGCTTTTTGGAATGTCTGTTCAGATCCCGGGGCGTTCATGACAATGTCCCGCACTGCCTTGGCCCGGTCGGACTGGCTGGGAGAGGAGAGATTGGAGAGGTAATTGTCGAGCTCCGCTGTGGAGAGTCCAACCCCTTCGGCGACCGGGATATCCGGTGTACCTCCGTAGTCCGGCCATTGGAAGGGATCTGGGCTGGACTGGGGTTGCGCCCACACCAAAGCTGCCGGGACGTTCAGGACTGGCATGAGGAGGCCTACGAGAACTGCGCGTACATTCATCGGATGCACTCATAGCACGACTCCCCGTTTCGCGCGAGGGGATATGGCCGCGGGCCGCTGCCAAGCGGAATTTCTCTTGATGATCCGTCCATCGTATGGAATATATTGCTAAAATGATAGCAGACGAAAAAACGCCCAGTAGTAAAAAAGAAAAGCGAGACATCATCCTCCAGGCCGCATGGGGATTGATCCGACACTACGGATACAACAAGACCACCATCGACGATATCGCCAAACGGGCCGGTGTGGGTAAGGGAACGGTGTATATCTACTTTCGGTCAAAAACCGAGATCATGCTCGCGCTCACTGACCTTACCAATCAACGCATTCAAGAAGCGCTCGAACAAATCACTTCGGGGAGTGATCCCCCAGAGGAGCGGTTGCGTCGCTGCCTGTTGTACCGCATCATGACCTTGTACGACTTGGTTCACCAATATCCACACAGCCAGGACGTTATCGCTGCCATGCTCCCGGAAATCGTCGAACGCCTCAATCGATACGTGTATCGACACGGCCAATTGCTCGGCCAGATCATCGAGCAGGGAAGGGAACTCGGTAAATTTAAGAGCGACGATCCCCAGGAGGCCGGGCAGCTGCTGGCCAACCTGTTTGAGTTTTTGACACCGCCCTATTATCGATTCAGCTCCCGGGCAGCACTCGAAAAATTTGCCAATCAGGTGGTAGATGTACTATTGACAGGCGTACTGATCTAGTGCGCAGTGTGTATAATCATGCTACAACACATACTGTAAGTTGATTTAGAGAGGAGCCAGAGGGTCGATGCGGGTCATCTCGTTCGGTAAAACCGATATCGGAAAACGCCGCAAGATGAATCAGGACGCCTTCCTTTTAGACGACGAAACCGGGTTTTACGCTGTTGCAGACGGCATGGGGGGACATGCTGGGGGAGAGGTGGCAGCCCAGGAGGCGGTCGAAGCGGCTTTTGCGATGATATCAAGAGGGCGCGATGCCATAGAGCAATTTCGTATAAACCCCATAACCGATAATACATCCAGCGCTATCTGTCGTCTTGTCGAGAGTGCATTGCAGTCCGCCACCTATCTGGTGTACGGCATTGCCGAGCAAAAGCCGAGCTATCAGGGTATGGGGACCACATTTTCAGCGCTGCTCCTCATTGGGGCATATGCGGTCACAGGACAGGTTGGAGATACGCGCATCTATTGTGTCCGAGACGATAAGGCAATTCAGCTCACCGAAGACCACACCCTGATAAACTGGCAAATTCAAGAGGGCATTATCACCAAGGAAGAGGCCAAATACGCCCCCCACAAGAACGTCATTACCCGAGCTGTCGGCAATAAAGACTACGTCCAGGTGGACACCCAGGTCATCTCAGTATGCCCCAGGGATAAATTCCTCATTTGCTCTGACGGTCTCCACGGCTATATCGAAGATACAGAGATTCCCAGTATCTTGGCCCAGGATCCCAGCACAGCCTGTGATGTACTGATCGACCTCGCCAACGAGCGCGGAGGAAAGGATAACATCACGGCAGTCATCGTGGAGCTGCTCGACTGATTTTCCTTTCGCAACCCTCCATAGATTCTATTTTCTCTGGAAATGCCCACCAGATCCAGTAGAGGTGTTCGGGGTAGAGGGAAATATTCGGATAGCTTTTCGCTGTTTCGGCTGGGGCGAAGATTGCTTTCCACTGCTCTATTTTCTGCATGCCGAAACACCACCCCAAGTAGACGAGTCTTAGATTTTCCCCAATTCCGATCCTGGACACCTCCGTTGGTCCGATGGGCTTGCAGGGGCTGTCAATGGATTCGCAAAGGGCGAAATCTCCCATGCGATCGAGGGAGTACCCGTGAAGCGAAAACCAGATCACCTCTCCATGCTGCAGTGCTTCGGTCAATGTCGATTTGGAGATGGGCAAAACGGCCACAGCGTTCGATCCCCATTTTTGCCGGGAAGCGAGCGCGGTGCGATAGAAACCCAGCTCAAGCACCCAGGAGGGTACAAAAGGCGTGTTGTGATAGAGCATGTATACTTTCGCCGGCCGCTGAGGCTGAGCCACCAGGGTATGTGCGTGCAGTGAAAGGCCTGCGAACGTGAGTAATAGGGCGAGCACGAGACCGTTCCAGTAGAATCCGGTCTTGACTACCCAAGGGATCGCTGCCAACCGATCCAGCAACACGATTTTTCTAGGCAGCTGAATCAGCACCGAACCGAGACCTACGAACCAGAGCAGTATTCCAGCCACACTGAGAAGCACCAGTGGATGATACGGTATCCACAATCCCAACCACTCTCCCGCCCAGATCAACTCGGGGTAATAGGCGTTGACCAGCAACGCCAAGCCCACCCATAGCAGGAGGAACAGCATCCACCATGCTAAATGCAGGCCCCACAAAGCTGCGGCGCGCCGACCCTGTAGATGCAGTGAATCAGCCAGAACGCCTCGCCAGACCGGTGGCAAAATAGGAGATAGGCCCAAGTAGCACAGCACTGACATCCACCGATTGGCTGCTTTCTGAGACGCGTTCATTTGTTTCACACTAACTTCTTTCAAACGTACTTTGAGGGTCTCTGAAGTTGACGTCGGGGTCAAGCCTCGGTGGGGGGGCAGATCCTGGGATATCCCATAAATTGAACCGCGCTGTCCGAATTCTGGGAACTCGAGAAGCTATATGTAAAAAAAATGAACCAAATATTCTAATATTTTCGAACCGTTATCAAAAGGGAACCATTTTTGGCCGGTTAAGGTGGAAACGCCTTTGCCGGACCGGTCGATAGGAGGGGCACAAACCCCCAAACGCGCCGACGTGTGTCGGCGACCCGTGCGAAAGGAGTAACATAATGGTGTATGTGACGAGAAAACAAGCAACCCAAACGACCGGTGGATTTCGGTGCGTCCTGATGGCGGTGCTACTGCTGCTGGGATTGGTGCAGACCCAGTGTGATCTCGATGTGGACAGTTTGATTGATGATCCAGAGACGAGTACCACAACAGACGACACAGATGAGACCGGGGAAATGGATACGGACTCTGAATCGGGGATGGATGCCGATGCAGACACGGATACAGACACGGATACAGACACAGATACAGACACAGACACGGATACAGACACAGACACGGATGCAGACACAGATACAGACACAGACACGGATGCAGACACAGACACGGATACAGACACAGACACGGACACGGATGCAGACACAGACACGGGCACGGATACAGACACGGACACGGATACAGATATTGATGCCAGCGTGGATGGTGGAGAGGAAGATACGGAAATTTCCGAAGATACGTGTTTGATCATCTCCGAATATATCGAAGGTCCTGGTTGGAACAAGGGTATCGAGCTTTACAATTGCGGTGCTGAGGATATCGATCTCACAGATTACGCGATATGCCTGATTTCCAACGACAACACGGCGTGTGGTGTAACCCTTTACTTTTCGGAGCTCGAACCCAACGCACCAATACGCCTGTTGCCGGCTCGATCAGTCATCACTATCTGCCACAGTCGGGCAGACTTGCTCACCTGTGACATCCAGTCCGGGGTAACTGGATTTGGCGGTGATGACAGACTTCAATTGACTGGGCCCAGCGGCACTGTCGATGGGTTCGGCCAATTTGTTGTCAGACCTGCTGACATGCCTTGGAAAGACGTGGTCCTGCGTCGCTGCAATGCTTCGCCCTACCTCGGGGAAGATGAATTCCAGGTCCTGCAATACTACACTGCCCATCCAATGGATGACTTTGGCGATTTTGGTTTTCCCCCAACCGCATCTGGTTGCTAACCAAACCTACACCACCCGCGTAGGGTAGGGGGGATGGGTTTTTAGCAGCTACTCAATAATGCCGTCTCGGAGTAATTGGTCGAGAATACGGCAGGTATCGAATTTCGGCATGCCAGATATGTCGAGGATGTCTTCGAAGGTGACGAGGCCGTCGATTCGGGACAGGATAAATGCAGTCCCCACGTCCAGGTTGTGCCAGATAATTTCCTGATTAGAGATCGCCACCCTGGGCACCCTATCAAAGGATCCGATTCGAGAGGCATACATCTCTGTCAATACCTCTTTGACGGCATCTCGACATTTTATGGCCTCGGCATTTTCAGGATCGTCTTGGAGTATTTCCAAGGCAGATGCCAGCGCCCCTGAATAGTTCCCGACTTCTTGAAACTCCTTCATCTCAGCGACGGCGTGTTGGATCTTAACCCTACTCTTGGCCTCGGACGAGGACTTGGTAAATGCTGCATCTGAGATCGGCGGCTCGTCAAGGATAGGCTCGTCAGACGCTAATGCCTCAGAGGTGTGACTTTCCGCAGACACGGATATGCGCTTTCCGCGAACGTTGACAAAGGAGGCTGGACGGGCAATATCGCCCCGGGGTGGGTTCTCATTGTCCAGAATTTCAATCTCGATGTTTTTTTCGGACGGCTCATTGGCAAAATCCCGAGTGGACCGCTGTAAAGCTTTATCGATGGTGTCTGGTATGGTTTTTGTTAAGGGTAAATGTTCTGGCAGATCAGCAGAAACCGGGTTTTGATGTGCACTATGGGGCGGCTCAGAGCTGGTTAAGCGAAACGGTCCATTACCCTCTCCATCTGGCGGTGGTGGTTCGATCGTCGGTACAGGCACGGCAAACGGCACGTCTTGTTTCGCTGCCGTCTCAGTGTCGTCGTTCGCTTCGGGGTCTTCTTCTTTTGGTGCAACGGTAATGGTAGCGCGGTCGTCTTCGAGCACCCATACGTCGTCTACCTCGTCGATGAGTCCCGCCTCATTGAGGGATTTGACCCATTTGTTCTTTTTTTTATCTTCGCCCATCTACCTGTGAGATACACCCCATTAGTTGGTGCCTAAGATTTTCCTAGGACGCCCTTAAACATTTTCTGCGTCCGCTTGAGCGTTTCGATTTCAGCATTGAGCTGATCCAGGTTGTTCTCCTTAACGGCTGATCTGGCCCGCCGAATGATCTCTTTTGCCTTTTCCAGGGCTTCTCGGCCGAATTCAGACCCAACGACCATTCTTTCCACTTGGCTGAACATCCGGTTCAGCTCGCGAATGATCCGCTCTGCTTCCTGCCTGGCGCCCTCGAACGCCTCTGATACCCGCCGCTCCAGGAGAAACGACTCGCTTTCTGTTGCCATGTGTTTGATCTCGTCTTCGGTCAATCCCGAAGACGCCGTCACGGTAATCGATTGCATCAGGCCGGTCTCGAGATCCTTGGCTGAAACGCTGACAATGCCATCGGCGTTGATTTCGAAGGTGACCTCGATTTCCACTTGGCCCTTTGCGGCTCTGCGAAGCCCGCTCATAATAAACTCGCCGAGTAGTTCGTTTTCCTGAGCCTGCTCACTCTCTCCCTGAAGTACGAGTATCTTTACCGCGGTCTGGTTGTCCCGCACTGTCGTAAACGTCTTTGACCGGGAGGTAGGCACTGTGGAATTTTGGGGAATGAGTTCCTCGAAATACCCTCCGACGATCATGATGCCGAGGGTGTGGGGGGTGACATCCAGCAGGAGCATCTCGCTGGCCTCGTCCGTCAGGGCGTGGGCTTGGATGGCAGCGCCCAGGGCTACGACCTCGTCTGGATGGACACCTTTGCAAGGTTCCCGTTCGAAAAATTCTCCCACCCGCTGTTGCACGGCAGCAACGCGCGTCATGCCGCCGACCAGGATGACGTCCTCGATGTCGGACTTATCGAGTCTTGCTTCTTTTAGCGTTGCCGCACAGATGTCGACAGTGCGCTGAATCAGATCAGAACACAGCTCCTCGAGCACGTGACGCTTGATCGTTCGCTGGAGATGCAGGGCTTCATTCTGGCCTGCAGAGATAATAAACGGCAAGTTTATCTCTGTTTCCGACTGACTGGAGAGCTCTATCTTTGCCTTTTCAGCTGCGTCTTTTAACCGCTGCAAGGCCATGCGATCCTGTCTCAAATCAATATCGTGTTCACTCTTGAATCCCTCGACCAACCAATCCATGATCCGCGCATCAAAATCTTCGCCGCCCAAAAAAGTATCTCCTGCCGTCGAGATAACCTTGAACACTTCGTTGGCGCCGATTTCCAGGATAGAAATGTCGAACGTACCACCGCCGAGGTCATAGACGGCTACCAGGCGATCTATTCTTTTGCCAAAACCGTAGGCCAGGGCAGCAGCAGTTGGCTCGTTGATCATTCGAATCACGTCGAGGCCTGCGATGGTACCCGCGTCCTTGGTCGCCTGGCGTTGGTTGTCATTGAAATACGCTGGTACTGTAATGACCGCCTTTTCAACAGACTCTCCGATGTAGTCCTCGGCGATAATTTTCATCTCCTGAAGGATCATGGCCGATATTTCCGGGATGGAGTACTCTTTATCCCGGAGTTCTATCCGCACATCGTCGTGGGGTCCTTCGACCACCTTGTAGGGTGCTGTTTCATTGGCGGCCAATACCGGTGGCGAGTGCCACTTGCGACCGATGAGGCGCTTGGCGGCGAACACAGTTCTTTCCGCATTCGTAATCGCCTGGCGCTTGGCGATATGGCCGACCAGTCGCTTTCCAGACTCGGTGACCGCCGCCATCGACGGCGTTGTTTTGTATCCCCCGCGGTTGGGAATGACCGCTGGCGTGTCTCCCTCGACAATCGCAACGCAGGAGTTGGTTGTCCCAAGATCGATTCCCACAATTTTTTCCATCAGTGTAGCCTTCTTTGAAATCCAACCCTACTTTTTACATGCTCTTATTCTTTTTTTATATTCTTTATTGTCAGGCGCCAGAAAAACTGCTCTTTCAAATGCCCGGGCCGCCCGGTCCAGATCTTTGGCCAGCAGGTAAATATCCCCTATTGTAGCAAAATATCTGGCCCGTTCACCCCCTAATCCAATGACTTCCTTCATCAGGGCCTGGGCCCGGGGCAGCTCTCGCCGTTGCTCCAAAAGCACGGATGCGAGCAAGTGCCGGGCGTCCAGGTTTTTGGCATCGGCCTGCATGGCCTGCTCAAAATGGCGGGCTGCGTCCCCCAGCTTCCCCTGTCGCTGCAAGTGCAGTCCCTTGGTCACGTTCTCTTTGGCGATGGTCACCGCGTATCCTGCCCTGGCTTTTTCTATCAACTGTTGGGCCTGCTCATGCTTGGGGTCGATCGCTAGGACCTCGGAAAGTAATTGAACGGCATTGGCATATCGTTCCTGCTCCAGTGCGAATTCAGCATCGGCAAGGCGGGCCTTGGCTTGGGCCATGACTGGCGGTGAGATGGAGTTTCTGTTCAAAATCGCTGCCATTGCCCGCCCGGCCCGCTCTCTTTTCCATTGGAGACGGCGCGCATCGTGTTCTGGTATGGACGGCCGAGAAGTGGGCGGTGGCGGTGTCGGCGATTTTTGGGATGAGGATGTCTGTACCTTTGAAGACGGTCTGGAGGACGGCTGGGACGCACGCCCTGAGTCGGTATCTTGAGGTTGCGCGTCCTGCCATGCTGGCGATGCTGGCTGGCTGATCGCGGTCTTGAGTTGCTTTTCAATTGCCTTTAGCGCGATTTCATCCGCGATGGTTGCGTCATAGGCCTCGCGCGACCTGGGATTGGAGAGGGTATTGTAGGCGTCGGTCATGCGGCGAAACACCCGCTCCATTTTTTGTCTGAGGTCGGGATTGGTCTTATCGAACACCCGGTCTGGGTGATATTTTTTGGAAAGCTCAAAGTATTTGGTTCTCAGATCCTGCCTGGACACATCCGGATCCACGCCGAGCAAATCGTACAGGGTGCCGGTCTCGGGCAATATACTGGTGACAGCACTGGCGCCCTCGGTGGGAGTATGGCCGGTACCAGTATCGGTCGGGTGGGATGCCTCGTCAGAAACATTTTTATATCCAGGTAGTTGGATCACGCCTCGATCTATCAGGCGCAGCACGATCCTACATGTCAGTGCCTCATCCAACCCACATTGATAACTGATCTCGCGAATCGACATCTGACCGTCCACTGAAGAAAAAACGAGCCGCGAGATGGCATCCAAGTCGCTGTGCACTTGGTTATTGCCAGCTAGACTGGGAATCAAATTGGCATCGGGGCATCTCATCCGCGTTCCAACTATTATTATAAACCAAAAATAAGGTCGTCCCGTTTAATGATGATTCTACAATATAAAACGGGAAAGGTCTTGATCTTCTAGAACATCCTTAAGCGGTGTTCGGACACCATCGGCATCGATGCGAATGGTTTCATTGGCTCGCTCCGGTGCGGTGAACGAAATATCCTCTATCAAATGTTCCATGATTGTGTGCAGGCGTCGGGCGCCGATATTTTCCATTGCCTGATTGACTTGGGCAGCAATGGCTGCGATCGCCTGGATAGCATTCGTTTCAAAGATGAGCTCAATGCCTTCGGTCTTCATCAGGGCGATATATTGCTTTATCAGTGCGTTTCTCGGCTCTGTCAGGATGCGGACAAATTCTTCCTCTCCCAAAGAATCGAGTTCGACGCGGATGGGAAACCGGCCTTGGAGTTCGGGCACCATATCCGCGGGTTTGGAGACGTGAAATGCCCCGGCAGCGACGAATAGAATGTGGTCTGTGTTAACCGGACCGTACTTGGTATTGACCGTCGTCCCCTCGACCAGCGGCAATAGATCTCGCTGCACGCCTTCACGCGAGACATCAGGACCGCGTTCACCCCGGCTGCGACCGACGATTTTGTCAATCTCATCGATGAACACAATGCCTGCCTGCTCGGCCCGACGCCGGCCTTCTTGCTGCACCCCGTCCATGTCGATGAGTTGTTCCGCTTCAGTGCTGGTATAGATTTCGAGCGCCTCTGGCACCTTGACTTTGCGCCGCTTCTTGCGCCCCTTAAACCCGGGCAGGTTTTGAAACATGTCCTTCAGATTGATATCTTCCATTCCCGCGGCCGTAAAAACCTCCACCATGGGAAAGCTCGTGTCCGACACTTCGAGCTCGATGTATCGCTCATCAAACTCACCGGCCCTAAGGCGCTTTCGAATTTCTTCCTTGTCGTCGGCAGGTGTGGGATCCTTTAGCTCGTAGGGGGGTGGGGCTGCCACGGTTTGGGCTTCGTTCTGGGAGAGCATCTTCACGACCCGGTCCTCGGCCAGATCCCGCGCTTTGGTTTCCACCCGATCCTGTTCCTCCTTGCGTACGAGCGCCACGGCAATCTCTGTCAGATCTCGGACGATGGAATCCACATCTCTTCCCACATATCCCACTTCTGTGAATTTTGAAGCCTCCACCTTTACGAACGGGGCCTGGGCCAAACGCGCCAGTCTGCGGGCGATTTCCGTCTTACCCACACCGGTGGGGCCGATCATAATGATGTTTTTCGGGGCAATTTCGTCCCGGAGATCTTCAGGTACCTGCTGCCGCCGCCATCGATTGCGAAGGGCAATGGCGACCGCGCGCTTGGCCTTGTTCTGACCGATGATGTAGCGGTCCAATTCTGATACGATCTCTCGAGGTGTAAAGGTCATTCCAGTCGGCAGTGCGTTGCGCATTCTCAAAGTTCCTCCACGGCAATGTCACCTCCGGTGTAGATGCAGATCGTCTGGGCGATTGTCAATGCTTCCCGGGCAATTTCACTTGCGGTCATGTCCGTGTGGGTCATCAGGGCAACAGCAGCTGCCCGGGCGTAGGATCCCCCGGATCCAATGGCCAATATGCCTTTGTCCGGCTCTATGACGTCGCCGGTGCCTGAAATAAGCAAAGAAGAGGTCTTGTCCACCGCGATTAACAAGGCTTCTAGGCGTCTGAGCATGCGATCCGTGCGCCAGTCCTTGGCGAGCTCCACAGCGGCGCGGGTGAGGTTGTTGTTGAACGCTTCGAGCTTGCTTTCGAGTCGGGCAAACAGGGTAAACGCGTCCGCGCTTGCGCCGGCAAATCCAGCGATCACCCGGCCTTCTGCCAGTCCGCGTACTTTCCGCGCCCCTGTCTTGACCACGGTTTCCCCCATGGTTACCTGACCGTCGCCTGCCATTGCTACCCTATCGTTTCGGCGAACAGAGATAATCGTGGTCGAATGGAATTTGGGGTGTTCGTCGCTCATGCTGTGTTTTCCTTTCGCATCAGGGGCTTTTTGCGCGCCAGAGGGTGTGCGTTATCGTATACTTGCGTCAGTCGCTCCACGCTGACATGGGTGTATATTTGGGTCGTTGATAAGCTCGCATGGCCAAGCAGTTCCTGAATCGATCTGATATCTGCACCGCTTCCCAAAAGATGGGTCGCGCAAGAATGCCGCAACAGATGGGGGTGGATCGACGCCCGTGTACCCATGCTAAGGCCCCGGTTGGAGACCATTTGTTGAATGGATCGGGTTGATAATCTGCGCCCGAACCTGCTAACGAACAGGGCGTGTGCATCGGGTTGGTACCTGTCGAGAACCAGTTCGCGGCGACTATCGAGGTAAGTGCGAAGCGCCCGAACCGCCCATCGTCCCAAGGGCACGATCCGCTCCTTGTTTCCCTTGCCAATCACCCTAGCGGTCCCTGCTTCCAGGTCGATGGCGTGCAGATCCAGTGCGGCGAGCTCGCTCACCCGGAGGCCGCTGCCGTACAGCACCTCGACAATAGCAGTATTGCGCTTGTCTATCGGGCGGTTGCCCGCATCGTATTGAACGTATCCCACGGCTTCATCCACCGATAAAAAATGCGGCAATTTGCGCCTCATTTTAGGGCCTCGCACTTCCAGCGCCGGATTTGCCTCGACAAAGCCCCTTTTTTTTAGGAATTTAAAAAAGCTGCGAAGTGCCGAGCGTTTGCGGCCGATACTGGCCGGAATGTTTTTGCCGTACAAGCTGGCCAGATAGGACCGAATGATTCGAGCATCGATCTGAACGGGGGTGTTGGGTAGGCCTTTTTCCAAAACAAACGCAATAAACTCAACTATATCTCGGCTATAGGCGGCGATCGTATGGTCAGATGCGCGCAACTCGTGAAGCAGATACGCCTGGTAAATGGATCGCGCACTATCGAGTGTCATCGTCATGAATGGAATGATACCTCAATACGGGTTTTTATGCGAAATAGTGACCGCTGGTCAGCCAGGATGTTGGGGTCAACGGGACGTCACTTTGAGAAGACCACGTCGCGTGCAGCTGCCCAGTCGTCGTCAGAGATCTTCAGTATATCCCGGCCTTTTAAACCGGTCCCGTCGTCCACGGTGACGGAAATCCGGCCGGAGCCGCAGTGTCCGTTGTGGGGCGTGCTTTCGAAGACAGCGAGGCTTTGGGTACCGTAGAGGGGGCTCCATTTAACAGCAGTGAGGCGTACGTCACCCCTTGTTCTGAAATCCCAAGAGACCTGACCGCCTGTCGTCGCATCATTCACCTGTTCACCATCGGGGAACCGGCAGCCAGGGGTCAGCTCGCCGACACATCTAACGAGATCGCCAGTGGCGTCATATTGCTTTTCATACGTGCCGAACCAGGCATCGCAGTACAACGCGTCCTCTGCTTCCTCGTTACATCCTGTCAGGCAAAACCCAGCGTGAATGAATAACATGCATATGAATAAAAGGGACCATTGATAAGCTTTTTTCTCAGTTCTCATAATACTGCTCCATCATCGCCAAACCCAATCGTGGCCGCTGTGGCCACACAACTAAGTATCCTATTTATACCCCATGAGATACGTCTTTGCCATCCGAACTTAAGGGGATCAGTTTGCGTCCGGCCTTGGGGTGAGGATGTGGGGTGCGCGGTAGGGCCGCCAAACCGCGGCGAGCACGCTGTAGCCCCCTGTCTGATTCCAAAACAGATATCCGGACGAGCCGGCGTTCTTGGCCGCTTCGATTTGGTTTCTGAGGAACGCAGCGCCATAGTTCAGGGCCCGGTACCGGAATCCCTGCAACAGGGGACGCACGGCGATGTGGTCGCCCAGACGGCGTCGAATATTCCGAACCGCGTTGTGGACAAGCGCGTAGGTGCTCTCTGGTTTTGGATTTTCCCAGAATCGACTGGGGAAGTTCGCCAGGTACAGCATTGGGGATATGGCATCGATATGGGGTGCCAAGTGCTCCAGAGATTGGCCCAATCCATCTGGATCTCCTGAAGTGTATGCGGTTAGTCCAAAGACATCAATGGAGAGGGGGATAGTGATTTCTCTGTCGACGTGTGCCAGGAGTGCGGCAATGGCTTCGTATCGCTCACCTTTCCCCTCTCGATTTGGAAAAAGCCCGTACCGCGCCTCTGGCTCGACCGGGAACCGAACATAGTCCAACTGGATTTCATCAAACCCGATTGCTTGGGCGGCCTTGGCCACCGTGGCGATATATTCCCTGGCAGCAGGCGAATAGGGATCGATCCAGGACATTTCTGATCGATCGCGCCAGAGCTTGCCTGTGCGGCGATCCCGTATCGCGTCTTCCGGGTGTGCGCGGGGATATAAATTATCCTTAAAGCAGACCAGGCGTCCGATCACGTAAATGCCGATTTCCTTGAGCTGCTCTACGACTTTGGGGATGCGGCGCGTGACAACGTTCGAGATGGGCCGTGCTTCGGGAACATCGGTGGTGAACGTGATGCGGCCAAAATCGTCCTTGACATCGATGATAACTGCGGTCGCACCAACACGTTTGACAATCCAATCCACAATAGGACGGGGCTCTTTAAGCCTGAACCGGCTCGTTGGAACGTAAATGCCGCGGACATCCCGTCCCTGGTCTCCGAGCTCACTGCCTGGCAAATCCGGTTGTTCGGTTTGTTTATTTTCAGTGGTCGGATAGACGATATCCACAGGTGGAATCGCCTTGATCACGGTATCTCCGCGAACCGTATATGTGGCAAAAAATACACATGCAGTGATCAGAGCCACCTTACAAAGGGTAACAGGGGTAAGATGGCTCTTTCTATTCATGTATACAAATGTAGCATATTAGTGGCAAGTATGCAAATACTTTAGGAAAATAAATCGCTAAGAAATTAAAAAAAAGAGCGTGCCGGCAATGGCGACCGCGGTCAAGGCGGCGAAGACAATAAAAGCAATCCGGGTATTTATGGATTTCGAGGTGGTATTTAAAGCATCAAAAGGCACCCCGCTGTGGGAGATTTCGGTGGGGACAGAGGTCTCCCTCGATGGGGGCATGGATGGGGTATGGTCGACGCTTTTTATGGCCTGCCGCATCTCAAGGGCGCTAGAAAATCTGAACGCCGGATCCCTGGCCATGGCCTTTAGAATCACCTGCTCCACTGTTTTGGAGATCGTCGGATTGAGCCGCCTGGGCGATAAAAACGGCTCGGCAATGATTTTAAAAATCGTTTCATTGGCGTTGCCTCCGACAAAGGGCCGCTTGCCGGTCATCAGTTCGTAGAGAATCACCCCCACAGCGTAAATATCAGCGCGATGATCGATGTTTTTTGCGCTCTTCGCCTGTTCCGGTGCCATGTAATGGGGCGTCCCGATAATGGCGCCCTCCTTTGTGTAAACCGACCCGGGCTGTGGCGACGCGACTTTGGATACGCCAAAGTCGAGCAGCTTGACGAAGTCTTCTCCGTTGCGAGATGTGATAAAAATGTTGTCCGGTTTCAGATCCCTGTGAACAACCCCGGCCTGGTGGGCAGCACTCAGTGCTGACAGGGTTTGGCAGACAATGGTTTGGAGGCGTTCCCAGGTAAGGGGTGTCTCGGATTTTGTCAGGGCCGAGAGCGGACACCCGTCGAGCAGCGGCATGACCAGGTATGGGATGCCATTGGCGTCTGTTCCCGCATCGATGACTTCGCAGATGTGCACATGGCCAATGGCTGCTGCGAGTCGCGACTCCCGGTGAAAGCGTTTGATAACCTCTGTAATGCAAATATATCGCGTGTGCAGGACCTTGATGGCCACTTTTTCACCGGCTGTGGTGACAGCTTCGTAAACCGTTCCCATGCCGCCAGTACCAATCGATCCGATGACGCAATATTTTTCATCGATCAGCGATCCTGGCGTCAGTGTATCTGATAAAGGTGAACGCATCTGTATCAGTAGTCTATCACAGCTAGGTGACGGCAACGACAGCTAGCAACGCGAGATATTGGTTCTTTCCATTGATCGCGTATTCTTGTATCCATTGGATGGGATGACCGGCGATGATACCACCCTGCGTTCGACCAGACACAGTGGCGTCTTTGGCGCACAGGCAGCTGGGCCGGGGATTTTGGTGGCCCATGCCCCTGCTGGCGCGGTGACCACGGATCGGTGCTTGGTTCGCGTCCCATTCACCGTGGGCAGAAGCTCTGTGTGCGATTTTCCGTTCGATGATGAGAAGGTATCAAAAAGGCACTTCACGTTGGCCAGCACAGTCGCGGGATTTACCATCGAGGATCTCAACAGCACAAACGGTACTTTTTTGAACGGCGCGCGCGTTATCGCAGCACGGTCCTGTCCGGATGGTGCGGTGATCCGATTAGGTAAAGCTGTGCTGGTATTTCATCGAGATGCAGCACCGATGGTGACGCCGCCGCCGTTAGATCGGTTTGGCATGGCTGGGTCCTTTCATTCGGGAACCATCATCCAGGGACTCCTCGAAGCGGCGCGGTCGAGTCGACACGTTTTACTCACTGGGCCGTCCGGTGCAGGCAAAGAGCTCGCCGCAAGTGCCCTCTGTCGCATGCTCAGCACCACTGAATCCCCCTTGCCGATGCTGGATTACAATGCAGCCCGGTTTACATCTGAGGACGAGGCCACAGCTACGCTCTTTGGCGTGGCCCCCCGCGTATTTTCCAATGTCGATGCAAGACCGGGATTGATCGAGCAAGCAAGGGGCGGTGTACTCTTCTTGGATGAGGTGCACAATCTCCCGGTCCGCGTGCAGCGCTCCCTGCTGCGTACGATCGAGGGTGATTGCTACTCGCGCATTGGCGAATCCAAAAGGCGATCCACGGAGGTTACGTTTGTACTTGCATCAAACGAGCCGCCCCCTGGTTATGGATTGGCCCACGACTTGTTGGCACGCCTTCGCGTGGTCACCATACCCCCGTTGCGAGAGCGCATTGCGGATATCCCTGACATTTTCATGGTCGCGCTTTCGAGGGAGCTCGAACGGAACGGATTGGGAGAGGAGGCGGTGTTTCGTCAGTTAGGGGCCGATCACTTCGAAGCCATGTGCTTGGATGGTTTTGCAGCGACCAACGTCCGCGGCATCCTAGACTTGGTAGATCGATTGGTGGCCAAGATGGTCACTGGCATCCCGCCCAAAGAGGCCGTAGCTGTGGTCTTCCAGCAGCGATTTGGCAACGGCCCAGTGGCAACGCGACATGCCACGAATAAAACCTCTCAGCCGGCCACCCCCATGGGCGATGTCGATACACCTGCCGCTGGAAATGGCGACGTCGGCTCCCATTACGAGGTCTATCGCAAACAGATAGAAATCGCCTTTGAGCAATGCCGCGGCAATCTCACCGCGACCGAGCGGATGTTGCGGTCAAGCGGTATTCGATGCAGCCGTCGTTGGCTCGGGATCTATACCAAGAAGTGGGGATTGCGTTAATCCGCTGCCGCATCGACCAGGAATCGGGCGGCCGGCGCTGGGGGAGCATCGTTGGGCCTCGGTCGCCAGAAGCGGGCGTTTTGTGCGCGTAGGATCAAGCCGGCCTTTTGCCCCTTTGAGGTGTAGGCGCGCTTTGAGACCGAGTCATATTTATTTTGTTTTATTTGGCTGCCAATGGCCGCGTAAATCAAACGAGCCGAGTAGATGCCGAGGCGGCAATCCCTTGGTAGATGGCTGATGCCCACGTCAGCTCTTTGGTAGTAGTCGTCTGCTGTCTCTAACAGTCGCTGCACCACTCCGGCGAGGGTGTCGTCGAATCGGGGCGCGCGCAGGAATTGCTCCGCATCGATCCCGGCCTCGGTCAACCAGGATCGGGGCAAGTAGAGGCGTCCCATGGCTGCATCTTCGCCCACATCGCGACAGATGTTGGTCAGCTGCATGGCCAAGCCCAGATCGCAGGCCCGGGCAAGGACCTCTGGCTCCTTACGGCCCATCAGCAGTGTGATCATCACGCCGACCGTGGACGCGACCCGTACGCAATAGGCTTCCAGATCGGCCAATGTTTGGTATTGCCGATTGGTGGCGTCCCAATGGAAGCCGTCGATCAGCGCTTGCGGCACAGGCCGGGGTATGCCGAACCTGTGGACCACATCACAAAATGCGCGTTCGGCTGGATGGTCGTCTGGACAGCCCCGATAGATGCGATCGAGCTTATCGGTAAGGGCAGCTACGGCGTCACCTGGCACTTCAGCCAAATCGACCGCGTCGTCTGCGACGCGACAAAACGCGTACACCGCTGCCGCTGGAGATCTCAGTCGACGCGGCATGAGCAAGGCAGCAGCTGCAAAACTCTTGGAGCCTTTTTTCAGGATTGCCTTGCAGCGCTGGAGATCTGCCTCAAGGGATAAGTGTGAATCGTCTGTTGGCAGTGCAGCATTGCCGTTGCGCTGAACAAAATAGGGCGCAATCGGCAGCTGGCGATCGACCACCTTGGCTGAAGACAACACCCCAGGGATGCCCGCGCCAGGATGGGTGCCAGCACCGACAAAGAACAAGTTTTCGACGTCCTCACTTTTGTTATGCGGACGAAAGTAGGCGCTTTGACGAAACAGCGGGGTCATGCCAAAGGCAGCTCCCTGAAAAGAGAGCAGATTATCTCTAAAGTCAAGGGGCGTTATCACGTGTGAGGTACAGATCTCAGTGCTCAAGTCAGGCAGCACGGTCTGGCCGAGATATTGCTCAATCGCATCTCGATACGGCTCTGCCTGCCGGGTCCAGTCCACATCGGCGGCCAAATTGGGCACTGGTGCCAGTACGTAAAACGTATCGCACCCTTTGGGCGCCAGGGATGGATCCCCAGCTGTGGAGCGGTGCAGGTAGAGACTAAAATCCTCAGCCAGCACCTTGCGGTGAAAAATATCGTCGAGCAGCTCCCGATATCGAGGGCCGAGCAAGATTGTGTGCTGATGCACGTCCGGGTATTGCCGCTTGGTACCGAAGTACCACACCACACAGCTCATGGAATAGTTCGCCTTTTCGATGCGGCGGTTGGTCCAGTGCTGGCGCGCTGCCTCTGGAATGAGGTGGCGGTAAGTCCAAGCAGGATCTGCATTGGCGATGACAACGTCTGCGGAAAGGGTCTCACCGCTTTTGAGTCGTACGCCTGTGGCCCGGCCATCTTGAACCACTATCTCACTGACCTCGGCGTTGAAGCGCACCTCCCCCCCTTGCTGTTTGATCAGTTCGACCAGTCCATTGACCAACGCACCCACGCCGCCCATGGGAAACTTGACCCCCCATTTTTGTTCCAGGTAGCTGATAAGGCAGTAGATCGATGTCGTAGTAAACGGATTACCTCCCACCAGTAGGGTATGAAAGCTCAAGACCTGCCGTAGTTTTTCGTTCTTGATGTATTTTTTTATCAGACCATACACCGTGTGGTAGCTTTTAAGACGAATCATCTTCGGCGCGATTTTGGCCATCGAACCAAACGAATCAAAGGGCACGTCTGAGAGGCGCTTAAACCCCACGTCAAAGATATCGCGGCTGAGGTTGATGTAATCCCGATACCCCTCCAGATCCTCAGGAGCCAGTCTGCGGATCTGGTCCTCCATTTGATCCTCATCGCTGCAAAAATGAAAGGTGTCGCCGTCGTGGAATCGCACCGCATACAGGGGTTCGACAGCTTTCAACTGAACTGAATCGCCAAGCGAAGCACCGGCCAATGCCCACAATTCCTCAAATAGTTGAGGTGCGGTGACCACTGTAGGGCCGGCATCAAAGACAAAGCCGTCTTGCTGAAACGAGCGCGCACGACCCCCGGGACTGGCCAACTTTTCGAGGACAGTGACCTGATATCCCTTGGCGAGTTGGCGCACCGCAGCTGCCAATCCGCCAAAACCACTTCCGATTACAATTACACTGGGTCTCGTCATTTTTTTTCTTCTTCTTGTTGTTAGCTGCTTATAACAAGGATTGTTGGGCGAACAAGTCACGTGCCGAACGATGTGTGCGTGCGGCTCGGCTATGTCTCACCATCATTAACTGCGCCCCCTTCACTAACCAATACGCGACTGCGTCCCGCGCCGACCTTTTCTACTTTGATCTGGGCACCGATGCAATCGGCCAGGCCCTGCACGTGGGAGATGATTCCCACCTGGCGATTTGTGGCTTGGAGGTTTTCAAGGGCAGCTAGGGCGATCTCCAATGTATCCAGATCGAGGGAGCCGAATCCTTCGTCTATGAACAGAGTCTCGACAGACATCTCGCGAGCCGAGAGCGAGGCCAGGCCCAAGGCCAAGGCCAGGGACACCAGAAAGGTCTCACCTCCGGAAAGACTGTTCACGCCTCGAATTTCGTCTGCCATCTCCTGGTCGACCACCTGAATATCCATATCCGTAAAGGGCACGCGTTCGAGCCTGTAGCGGCGCGCGAGCGCCTCGAGATGGACATTGGCGTGGACTATCAATACTTCGAGGGTAAGGCTCTGGGAAAATCTGCGAAACTTTTTTCCATCTGCGGAACCGATGACCTTCCCGAGACATTGCCAGAGCTGCGTCTTTTTTTCTTGGCTTTCGATCTCCCCATCGAGATGCGTTGCCCTTTCCCGCGCTTTTCTATCTCTCTTATCATCGGCTTCCAGGGCGGCAATATTTTTGTGCAATGCCTCAATGAGACCATCGACCCGCACTATCTCGGTCTGCGCCTGAGCTTCAGTCATCCCAGGGAGGGCAGTATCCAGGTGGGCTTTCTTTAGGCGGCTCCGGTCGATGAGCACAATCCTTGCGGTCTGGAAGGCCTGGTCTATTTGAGCGAGGGTTTTCTCCTCGGCAGCCACCCAAGCCGGCGCGAATGAGAGGCGTTCTTTAAGTTCTGCTAGTGAAATCGCTGCTACTGCTGCGTCCGAGGCGAGTAGCTTACACTGGCTTTCCCACTCGGCATCGAGCGCCTCGATTTGCTCGGTAATCGCCCTGATAGTGGCAGATGCATCTGTCGCTCGTGTATGGGCGGCCTGGGCCTCCTTGCGCGCCTTTCCCAGCATGTCAATGAGCCCATCCGGGTCGAAATCCCAGATCGCGTCGCTGGGGTCGGTCTGGGATGCTGCTATTTCCGCGCGATCCTCTGGGGAAAACAGCAGATCTATCCGGTCCAGCAACTGCTTGGACGCTGTTCGTATCTGGCGCTCCTTGCGATATTGCTTCACATCCTCGTCCAGCGTCTCGATAAATCTCTTTGCGTTTGTTTCCACCTGGGTTTCCCAGTCTTTCAGTGGCGCAAGTGTATCTGCCATTCGAGCGCGGTTATCTTCGAGGACTGGTTTGCATGTGCTGATTTGCCGTTCGATGTGTTCAAGGGCATCGAGCAGTGCTTGGCGCTCGCGAACGAGGCTGGACAGGGGCGAGCCGCTGGCCCAGGGATGGGTTGCCGAGCCGCAGAGGGGGCATGGTTCGCCGTCGACCAGATCGGCCCGGTAGTCATCCAGGGACCGCACATTTTCGGCTGCTTTTAGCTTTTTTCCAGCATCCACAACCGAAACTTTAAGCGCTTTGTCAAAATCAGCTCCAGATAACCCCTCGAGCGCTGGTACGAGTTTTTTTGCCTTGGTTATCTCCTGATTCAGGGCCGCGCTCTTCTTTGCCAGTGTGTGGATATCCCTGGCGCACTGATGCCAAATCTTTTCGATCGCTCCCAGATGATCGTGATTTGAGAGCCATTGATCCGCATCGCGTATGTTTTGCTCGGCCTCGACGCAGTGCTGGGCCAGCTGATATGAAATTCCGGAAACTGCTCGCTGTGCGACTTCCCAATGGGTCCTGGCCTCCTGTTCTCGGGCCCGGGCAGTATCGCGCTTTTTTTTCGCTTCTTCGCGCTGTCCTGCTATGCGATCGATCCCTTGGACAGCACTGCGAAACGGTTCGGCCTCTTTTATGCGGGCGATGATGTCCCGCCGAGATGCGGCATTGTCCCAACATTGCTCTGCTGCTTCAACGGCTCGCTCTTGAGCGTCCACTTGTTGCTGAAGGGACGCCAGCCTTTCGTACCAGGCAACGGCTTTGCCTGCTCGCGTTTGGACGGCTTTTTCTTCCCTGAGGCGAAACCTTAGGCCGCATAGTGCGCCTGCCAGCTCAGCCAGATCCCCATCTCCCATTATTTCAAGGCGACCCCGTTCATCGCTGATCTCTTTCAGCTCGTTCTCTTCGGCTCGCATGCGCTCAAAGGCTGCGATGGATATGTGGGAATAGATATCCGTACCGGTCATACGCTCGAGCAGGTCAGCGCGGGCCGTGGCGTCTGCCTTGAGGAACGCTGCAAAATCCCCTTGAGCCAGCAGGACCGACCGTTGGAATTGATCAAATGTGAGGCCAATCCGCTCCTGGATAGCGTTCAGGGTATCGGTCTTTGTGTGGCCGATCACCTCTTTCGTATCGAGCCGCTCCAGGGTGACCTCCTGGTCTTGCAGCCGTCCTTCTGGCTTCTTGCGGGCACGCCGTGCTTCCCATTTGGCCTTGTACTGGGCACCATCCTTGCCGATGAATACCACTTCGGCGCGGCAGCACCCCGCGCCTCGGCGCATGATCGACTTCACGTCATTTGCATTCTCCCGGTCCCTCTCGGCATCTTGTCTGCCGATGCGAACGACCTTGGCATCACTGAGGCGAGGAATCTGGTCGTATAGGGCCAGGCACATCGCGTCGAGGAGGGTGCTCTTGCCCGCGCCTGTGGGGCCGGTGATTGAAAATATGCCGGACCGCCCGAGAACCTTACCGTCTAGCTCGACCTCGAATGGGCCTTCGAGGCTGGCCAGGTTCTCACCGCGAATGGCCAGGATTCTCATCGGTCCGTCCCCTGCATCACCTGGTCAACGAGGTCGTGAAACGCTTCGAGCGCCTGTGGGGGCGGGTCTTTCTCAAATGCTTTGCGCCAAGCCTGAAAAAAAACCTGCTCGGGGTGGAGGTCTGCCAAACGCGCGAATTGTTGATTATCTGCCAGGGCTTTTTCATGGCCGGTGAGGTCAGCCAAGAGGGCGACGAGCCGGGCGTGTTTGCCCTCGAGGGCCTGTTCCACTTGGCGCCGCAAGCCGGGCTCTGGGCGATCGAGTCGGACTGCCACTTCGAGCAGTGGGGGCTCGCCCGTCGCTGCTTCTGCTCCGGGGAGGGTTGCCAATGCGCTCAAGAGATCGGTCATCAGAATGGCACCGGTGTCGGGTATCCGCATCAAATGCCGGGTCTGGGGTACTTTCATAGGCTCGCATTCGACGAGTTCAGCCTTATCCAGCACTACTTCCACGACCTGGTGCTGGTAAGTTCGCTCGGGCATTGACATGGGCAACGGCGCACCGGGATACCTTACGTTTTCGCGGCCAACTGTTTGGGCCCGATGTAGGTGGCCCAGGGCGACGTAGGTCACATCCTCGGGAAATATATCGACCGGTAGGGCGTGCTGGTTGCCGCCCAGCACTTTTCTCTCGCTCAGCTCGCTGATCCGGGTGCCAGCAAGGTAGAGGTGGCCCATGGCGATGATGGCGCAATCATCCCCTGCCCGGTCACGGGCTGCGTCGAGGACCTTTCGATACCGCTGGCGCACCCCCTCGATGAGAGGGTCGTCACGCTGTACGAGCGGCAAATCAGGTGACCGCAAGAACGGCACTGCAGTGACCCAGGCAGCAATGTTGCCGTCCTGATCAGTAATCGGCTTTAGCACCTCGTCCACGATGACTTCCCGTCCACAGCGCGGCAGGCCACCGACTATCTGAACGCCGAGCTCCTTCAGTAACGGGTTCGGCGCGTTGAGCCGCCCTGCAGCGTCGTGGTTGCCACCGATTGCAATGATGTCCACGCTCGACTTGGCGCGTTTACATCGCGCGAGAAAGCGGTACCACTGCTCCTGCACCTCAGCGGGCGGGTTGGCCGTATCGAAGATATCGCCGCACACGAGCAGTGCATCGACCTCTCGCTCGCAGATCGTTTTAACGAGCCAGTCGAGAAACGCAGCGTGTTCTGCAAAACGGTCCACATCGCAGAACTTGTGGCCCAAATGCCAGTCAGCAGTGTGGATCAGCTTCATCGGGTCCAATCGGTAATTTCGATTTTTGCGGTCGTAGTGCGCCGACCCGTTGTATAACAAACCCCATCTGCTTGGACAACTGGCAGTGTGTTTCAAAGACGTGGAGGAAAGGGTGGAAAAGATACGCTTGGGCATCAGCAGTTGTTTGCTTGGGGAGCCTGTGCGCTACGATGGCGGCCACAAGCTGGACCGCTTTCTCAGGGATTCATTGGGCGCATTTGTCAATTACGTACCAGTGTGTCCAGAGGTCGAGTGTGGACTGGCCGTGCCTAGAGAGGCAATGCGCTTGGTCGGCGATCCAGACCAGCCGCGCCTGGTCACCAGCCGAACCCGGGTTGATCTTACCGAGCAAATGACCCAATGGGCTGAACGCCGGGTAAAGGCGCTCGAGGCCGAACACCTGGACGGATTTATTTTTAAGAGTAAATCCCCGTCCAGCGGCATGGAGAGAGTAAAGGTCTATAGTGAAAAGGGCATGCCCCGTCGGGTAGGTCGCGGCATCTTTGCCCGCATGTTTATGGACCATTTTCCATTGGTGCCGGTAGAAGAAGAGGGGCGCCTCAACGACCTCTTGCTGAGGGAGAATTTTATCGAACGGATCTTTGTTTGCGCCCGCTTTCGCAGGTTCCTGGAAACCAATGGCACGCCCGGGCAATTGGTGGCGTTTCACACACAGCACAAACTCCTAATCCTCTCCCACAGCCCCAAGCACTACCAGGCGTTGGGGCGTCTGGTGGCAGGCACCGAGGGCAAGGTGGGAAAATCAAAAAAACGCTGGCGGGAACTACTGCAGCAGTACCAACAACTGCTGATGGCCGCCCTTCGACTGCGTGCGACACCGGCCAAGCAGACCAATGTGATGCATCACGCGATGGGTTATTTTAAGAGAGACCTATCAACCGACGAGAAACAAGAGCTGCTGGCACTAATCGACAGTTACAAAGAAGGGGATCTGCCCTTAATCGTTCCGATTACCTTGTTGAACCACTATGTGCGAAAATACAAAGTGACCTACCTACAGCAGCAGATCTACCTCTCTCCGCATCCGCTAGAGCTGAAATTGCGCAACCACGCTTAACTTATTGTTATTGAAGCTATTTCTGTCTCCACTTCCCGCGCAGGGAAGGGAGAGCGGGACGATGGGTTTGCGCGAAAAAAGGGCCATTTCAGGATGGCGACGAATGAATCAACGCGCTCTGTTGCGCACGCGGCCGATAAACGCCTCTAACAGACGGGCCCTGTCCTTGTAGGCCGATTGGCGGGAGAATTCTTTCCAAACCGTTTGAATCCGCTCGACGAGCTTCTTATCTCCCTTGGGTGTCAGTCGATCGAGTGCGAGAATCGATGCCTGCAAGGAGTTCACTGCCGGGTTGTTCAGGTTGCTAGACAAGGCCGCGATTGCCTTTTCTCGCTGATTTGGATCGTCGCGGGCGATGCGATAAATCGAATTGACAGCCCGCTCCACATTTGGATCCCCTTTGTTTTCAAGGGTCTTCGCATAGCAATCCAGTGTGGTGCCGCATTTTTCACCGTACTCAATACGATCGATGTATCCTTGAATGCGCTTTTTCATGATATCACATTCATTACGCGCTTGCTTCTCATCTTCTTTGCTCGCGCCGTCTGGAAATCGTTCTTTGACTATCTTGTCGCAGTTGATTTTATTCTTCGAACGATTCATGGTCTTTACGAACTTGGTGTCACACATCAGCGCGGCGTTGTAGTAGGCTTTGTCCCGCAGGGAGTCATCGCCCGATTTGGCGACCTTGAGCAAGATGCCACACGACTGGTCTGGGTACTGCAAAAGACCTAGCGACCGCACGTATCCCACTGTTTCCTCTGCCTGCAGGCCAGAGCCGCCTTTTTTGCCCTTTCCAGACCCCATGCGTTCTTTGATCGTGCCCAGTAGGGGTTTATGGTTCAACTCGGCCAGGGAGACAGCTGCCCAATTGCGCCGCATGACCGCCCATCCACTTGCATCGAACGTGATTTTTAGGTCTGTCATACCCGCGGTTTTTTCATCCAGCCCATCGGGTTCGGTATGATTTAGCTCTGAGGTCAAGAATCCCATAACCTTGGGCGAAGGGTAGTTCAGCTTGCCGAACAATGTCATGGCCTCTTGCCGCACCCAAAGGGGATTCCTCATGAGCGGGTCGAACTTCAGCTCATCTTTGTAGTAATCGTTAAAGGAGGCATCTTCTCCGTTGGCGAATTTGATAACTGCATCGACCACAGCATCCCGGTTGTGAATCTGTTGCAGGGAAGCGACAGCTATTTGCCCCAGGCCGATGGGCTGCCGTTTTCCCTTCATCGCGATTCCCTTCACCAAGGTGGGAATGCCAGCGGCATCGCCGATTCTGCCGAGTCCCTGTAGGGCTTTCATGTTGAGGCGGAGCTCCTGCAGCTCATCCGAGGTCTCAGCGATATCGCAGAGCATCTTTACAACCCTGCCTTTGCTCGAACTGCCCAGATTCTTCGAAGTGATAGACGACGCTGCTGATATCACTGCCTGCGCGATCTGATTCTCGCTGTTGGTATACGGAGCCCCGGGTCGACGACTCCTCGCAGCGACAATGGCGTCATAGGCCGAGAGCAACTTGGGCAGGGCTGTTTCCACAGCTTGCCGACGAAGGGCATTGGCTGAAACCTCGAACATCATGGAGTCGTTCGTACTTTCAAGCGTGAGGCCATCCAGAAAGACGTCGATTGCCCGAGGGTCTCGCATCTGAGCGAGCAGTTTGATGATTTCTGTTCGATTGAACTTATCGCGGGTAAATTCCCGATACCCCTGCATCAGCTTTGGCACCATAATATCAACGATTTTCTTGACTTCTGGGTTTTCCAAATCGTTGTTGTTTTTCTGCATCGCGCGGTTGAAGATTTCGTTCAGCGTCCTGAGCGATCTCTCTCGCCATGGCCGATCGTGCATCTGGTCGAGCCAATAATCCGGGTCGTTTTCATCCCGACACCCGACCATCAGACTTCCGACAATGATGACTGCGAGAAGCAAGAAACTTGGGAACCTCTTCATGGACCTACCCTCGTCTTTCTGCGCGGCGCACGCGCGGTTTTGCAGCTGACGAATTTCTTTTTAAAAACAAGTCTTTACAGACATTAGCGCCGCACAGGAGTATAGAAGAGGCCCCCTTCAGTGTCAAGCCGCGCATGTCACGCCATTTCGAAACAAGGGGTATATTTGAAGCAAATAAAATTTTCCGTTTTTGTTGAAATTGAGTTGCTGTGACATTGCCATGACTTAACCTATCTATGTCCCTATACCGTATCTCTAAGCGCAACCGAAAATAGGATCCCTTCTGCCAGCGCCTAGAAGAAACCGCGAGTATGTTTAATGAAAAATAAAAGAGAAAAAGGGTCGCGCAAACGCATCTTGCTCACCAGTGTGTTCGGCCCCTACGGGGTGGATGACGCTTACGGGCGTAAAGAAAACATCATGGAGCTGTACCACAACCAGGTCACCAAGGCTCAGGGGATAGCGTCTTTACGCTTTCATCATCGCTCCTTTGGCCTGTATTTCATCGCCTCAAATGTGGACGCAGACGTCACTGTCCTCGACTTTCCCTCAAAGGCCAGGTTCGTCCGGGAGATAAAGAAGCAATACGACATCGTGGGTGTTTCGTTTATCGTTCCAAATTTTTTAAAGGCCAAAGAAATGGCCCGCTTGACCCGAGTTCACGCGGCTGGTTCAACGATTTTGCTGGGTGGGCACGGCGCTGCGATTGAAGGGGTCAAAGATCTGATAGATTGCGACCACGTGGTGCAAGGGGAGGGCATTCGATGGCTTAGGACCTATCTGGGCCAGGATCCCAACGCGCCGATTGTCCACCCTGTGCTCCCGTCTACGGAGCGGCAATCTATTTTTGGAGCGCCGGTTCCGGGCACCTGCGCGAGCATGCTCGTAACCGGTGTGGGCTGTGTCAACGCCTGCAGTTTTTGCTGTACATCCCATTTTTTCGGCCGAAAATACACGTCGTTTATATCGTCTGGCAGGGAACTGTTCGAGACTGCTCAGCGCATCGCAGATGCCCGCGGCACCGACAACTTCTTTGTTATGGACGAAAATTTTTTAAAGGACAAACAGCGGGCCCTTGACCTCATTGCAGAGATGGAGCGAGAAAAGCGCTTTTTTGGTTTTCATATCTTTTCTTCTGCTGAAGCGCTCACGGCGTTTGGTATTGATAACCTCGTGCGCCTTGGGGCCCAGTTTGTGTGGATTGGATTCGAATCGAGGAGTCATCAAGAGCGGTTTGTCAAAAACAAAGGCATTGACGCGAAGCAACTGGTGAAGGACCTGCGCGACCGGGGTATCAGTGTTTTGGCATCTGGCATTCTGTGCATGGAGCACCACACGCCGGACAATATGCAGGAGGACATTGACTTTCTGGTCGATCTCAATGCAGACATGGTTCAGTTCATGCTGCTCACGCCCATGCCGGTGACAGCACTTTACGAGGAACATAAGGCGAGAAAAACATTCAGAGAAGACGTGGCGTGGGAAGATACCCACGGGCAGAAGTGCCTCAACTACACACATCCAGCATTTGCTGACGGCGAGCCGGAAAAATGGCTAAATGCAGCGTTTCGCCAGGATTTCGAGGTCAACTCGAGCTCCCTGTATCGCATCGTTGAGACGTGCTTTAGGGGGTACAAAGCATTGTGTGCAGCACCTGAGCTCGATACATGCCTTGAGACACGCAAGGCGGAACTGGCCCAAAGGACAAAAGAATACGGAATGGTATTGCCCGTCATCGCGAAATATGCAGTAAATGACAAAGAGCGACATCGGGCGCGTGCGTTGGATGAGGAAATCGCTGCTCACCTTGGACCGCCAACTGTTAAGGAAAGGGCTTCAAGAGTGGCGTTATCTCTTCTAGCAGGGCTCTGGAAACAAAGGGTTCGTCTGTTTGGCGATATGATACAACCTGCTACGATTGTTACAAAATTCAGTCCGGAAGAACGCATGAGAAGCGAGCTGAGCGCTCCCATATTAGGGACAGGGGCGTCGATTATCGAAGATATCGCCCCCTCAAAGGCGGTGGCAGCCATGGTTGGTACGGACCGGTCGACATAGCCCAAAATAACTCGTTATGGAAACAATCCCTGAAAAGCAATACAAGACATATTTTTCAGCACTGAGACGTGGGGATAGGCATGCGTGCGAGGCGATAGTGGCCGGGTTCATCGAAGCGGGCATTGGCCTCAAGCCGTTATATACCGAGCTGTTCCAGCGGTCCCTATACGACATCGGTCATCTATGGGAGCGCAACGCGCTTTCGGTTGCCACGGAGCACCTCTCCACCGCCATTACCGAACGGCTGATGGCGATGACATATCCAATGCTGTTTCAGCGCGATCACGTCAACAAATCCATTGCCGTGGCCTGCGTAGCCAATGAATACCATCAAGTCGGCGCTAAGATGGTTTGTGATCTGTTCGAGCTGCACGGCTGGAACGGGTTTTTCTTTGGGGCCAATACCCCGGTCGACGACCTGATTAAATTCCTCATCCAAACCCCGACCGATGTGCTGGGCCTGTCCCTCAGCATGATCTTCAACCTCGATCAACTCGCCGAGGCCATCAAGCGGATTCAGGACGCAATGCCCCACCTGCCTGTACTGGTGGGGGGGCAGGCGTTTATGCAGGACGTGGGTGATTTTTTCAACCGCTTCAAAGCCGTGCGATATCTATCTTCCCTCCACGAGGTGGAGAACTTTGTACTTAAGGTGGGTGAGCTTGGAAGGGTCTGACCTCGACGCTGTGTTTAGGCGCTACGTGCAACACCATGCGCCTGTTGTCTTCCTTTTGCTCGATCGCAGTGGCAAAATCCTCAACAGCAGCCCCCAGACAACCCGGATGTTGGGTCGAGATGTGACCGGTGAGACGCTTTCGGATTTGTTCTTTACAGCTCGCAACGACTTCGACTTCACAACACTTTTGCAGGATCACGAGCGCACCCATTTGCTCACGCTGAATACATTCATCGACTTCCCAGAGACCTTGTATTTTCGGTTTTTCGACCTAGGCGATCAGATAGCAGCGCTCGGCGCGGTGGATTTTGCAGAACAGGAGAAGCTGCGCAAGGAGTTCCTCAGCCTCAACAACGAACTGCTAAATCTCAACCGGGAGCTTGAGCGCAACCGGGCAGAACTCGACCGGCAAAATACGCTCAAGAACCGTTTTTTGGCCATGGCTGCGCACGATTTAAAGCGGCCCATCAGCGTTATTCAATCATCTGCTGAGCTGCTCATCGAAGAGATCGGGGAAGAGATCGGCGAGGAGCACAGCCAATATTTGGGCATGATAGCGCGGCGCAGTCAGGCAATGACGAAAATCGTCAACGATTTCTTGGATTACTCGGCCATCGAGGCTGGCAGGTTTGAGATTCACCCTACAGCAACCCGACTCGACGATATTTTAACCCACTGCATTGAATTGGCGCGTATCGATGTCAAAAATAAAAATGTTCGATTCGAATTCGGTCAGTGCGATGCCATGCCATCCCAGCAGTTGGATGAAGGCAAGATCGAGCAGGTAATCATCAACCTTTTGGGAAATGCAGTTGCCCATTCCCCTGCTGGCGGAACTGTTTATCTGACGTGCCAGCGGGGACCATCTGGACTCACCATAACGGTCGAAGATGAGGGGCTTGGCATACCGACTGCCGAGCTTGAGAGCATCTTCAAACCGTTCTGGCGGGGATCAGCCCCGCGCCAGGGCAATGGAGAGGGGCAGGGACTTGGGCTTGCCATCGCCCAAAAGATCGCAGCAGCCCACAATGGAAGAATTTGGGCAGAGAATCGACCCGAGGGCGGGGCTCGGTTTAGCCTCTATCTGCCGATATGACGCCTTATGACACACAAAACGATCACCGCCGATCACTTCAATAGAGATGCGGTTCCCATTTGCCGCGCACCCCCATATCAACTTCATAAAAGCCATCGTTTTTATATGGGGCGATGTATATTGAATCATTCTTCCAACCCCCAATGCCGCTTCCAAAATTAATAGACGAAATATCCATATTTTTCCCTGCGCCCCTCGTGTTTAGATCAATCACCATTTCCCACTCTGCATCTGGCGAGAGCCGATAGATAAGACCGATCGACGCAACGACATACAGATTTCCACACTCATCCATTGTTATTCCGTTCATATGGGAATCCACTGGAAGTTCAGCAAATAGTTCTGTTTCGCCTGCGGTTCCGTCCTCTTTAATGGGTATTTTATAGACCTTGCCGTCATGCGGAGGGCTATGGCCGCCACAAGTGCTCACATATAATATTTTATAATCTTGGCTGAACGTAATGCCGTTGGAATCATCGGCAGGCACTCTGGCAAAATCCGTACTCTGTCCAGAATCTGGATCTAACTTTCTGATGATTTCATCATCTGACAAATAGAGAAATCCTTCACGATCCAACGTAATGCCGTTGGCACTTGGTATGTTGGGGTTCAATGTCGAGATTGACCCGCTCGGTGTGATGCGCGTTATCTTTGGGTTTTGAACAAAGGCGTAATCGCCGTTTATCAGGATCGGTGTCTATGCCTGTGTCGGATTCAGTATCTGAATCGGTGTCAGTGTCTGAATCAGCGTCAGTGTCTGAATCAGCGTCCGAATCTGAATCAGCGTCCGAATCTACATCGCTGCTATTTTCGTTGTCATCGTCTTCGCTTGAACCATCGCTATCATTGTTTTCAGTGCATGCGCAAAATGTTCCTGTACAAATAAGCGCGATATGGAGCAAACCAACGATTATTCTCTGTCGAGCTAACGCGGAACCTCCCATTTCATCACTCTGCCCTTTTATTCTGGATTGTTACCATGTGGTTAAATTCTCCTCTTTTACTATCCAGCACAAACTTTATATTCTACCCCAACCTCGACCAAAACATCAACGCAACAATGTCACTGCAGCTCATCATTGAAAAATTTAAGGGGAGATGGCGCCGTATGACACACATTTATCGACCTGACTAAACTTCTACAATTACAGCGTTATCCAGATGATAGAATGACGTTTCTTTTCGCGGCTCATTTGCAAATGTGTGTCCATTCGACACATGGGACCATTTGACACACATCGATGTAAGGGGGGTGGATGAGCGGTGTTACTCGGATTTGTCAGTCCCGATCAGGCCATGGTGTTCCAGCTTGCGGTACAGGGTTTTGCGGTGCAAGCCCAGAATCCGGGCTGCCATAGCCTTGTTGCCGTGTACTGCGTCGAGCACGCGCTTGATGTACCTCTGCTCCATGACCTCCAGGGGTACGAGGTCTGATGGATCAGCGCTTGAAACCAGCACATGATTGGCTTTGTAGCCACGGATATGCTCGGGTAAATCATCGACCGTTATCTGGTTCGTACTAGACAGTGCCACGGACTGCTCGACGCAGTTGCGCAGCTCTCGAACATTGCCGGGCCAGTGGTAGGCGAGCAGGCGGGCCGCAGCCGCTGTTGTCAGGCCTGCGACATCCCGTTTCATATCGGTCGAGAATTGCTCGATAAAATGCTGTGCCAAGAGCAAGATATCCCGCCCGCGTTCGCTCAAGGGGGGGACCGCGATCTGCACCACGTTGAGGCGGTAGAACAGGTCCTCGCGAAAGAGCTTTTCCTTGACCGCAGTTGCGAGATTTCGATTGGTCGCGGCCACGATGCGCGCGTTATAGGCAACTTCTGCACTGCCGCCGATCGGTCGAATTTTCCGCGCCTCCAGGGCGCGAAGGATTTTTGCCTGTAGGCCAAGCGGCATATCGCCGATCTCGTCTAAAAAAATCGTGCCCTCACGGGCCTGGGCAAAGAGGCCTGTGCGCGCGGTTTTGGCGTCGGTAAAGGCGCCCTTAACATGGCCAAACAGCTCGCTTTCGAGGAGGTTCTCTGGCAGGGCAGAGCAGTTCACCGCGACAAACGGACCGCTGCGGCGGGAGCTGCGATCGTGCAGGGCGCGGGCAATCAGCTCCTTTCCCGTGCCACTTTCGCCGGTGATTAATACGGTAACATCTGTCTCAGCCGCCTTGGCGATAATTTCGTACATTCCGCGCATTGCCTGGCTCTCGCCCTTGAGCGATTCAAAGCGATCTACATTGCGAGCCGCGTGCCGAAGTACCCGAACTTCTTCCCGAAGGTATCCGAACTGAACAGCGCGTTCCAAGGCGAGGAGCAGTGCCTTGAGCTCAATGGGCTTGGTGATGAAGTCATAGGCGCCAGCGCGAATCGCGGCAATGGCCGTATCCAAATCTCCAAAAGAGGTCATGACGATGACTGGCATGCTCGGGCGGTTTTGTGAGAGCCGCTCCGTAAGCTCGATACCGGTCATGCCGGGCATGCTCAAATCGGTGACCACCGCATCGAAGTTGTCGGTTTCACTCGCCAAAAGGGCGGCTTCAGCATTGTCAGCGCAAGCAACAACAAAACCGTATTTCTCCAGCCGCTTCTTGGTCAGGGCCACCAAGTCCGGGTCGTCATCCACTAGCAGCAGCCTTGTTTCAGACCGCGGTCGCATTGGCGGTATCAGCTCAGAACGATAGCTGGGCGGTGCGTCGACCATGGGGTGGATTTTAATGACAATCAAAAAGAAAGCAACGCTCTCTGGCACAGTTCTAGCAAATGCAGCCCATTGAGATGAACGCAAATAGCGAGAACAGTGGTTGATGATGAACTGTTGTCCTTGGTTGGACAATCAACAACGGGCACCAAAGCCCAGCCCAAAGGAGGCTAAAGATGTTTGTTAAGAAACTTGGAAAACACATTCAGTACTGGACGGTCATTGTGCCGGCTCTGACCATTGGCATTGTCGCTTGCGACGACGATGACGACGACAACGAAACCCTTGACACAGACTCGAGCATGGACACGGACACGGACACCGACACTGACACGGACACCGACACCGAAACCGACACGGCCACAGATGGGGACGACGCAATGATAAGGGTCATCCACTTGTCCGCAGATGCCCCGGCCGTGGACATCTGGGCAGGAGGTACCAAGGTTATCGAGAACCTGGCTTTTGCCGCGAGCTCAGACTACCTCGCCGTACCTGCGGGCACCTACACCTTTGAGGTAACACCTGCGGGCACTACTGACGTGGTGCTGACCCTTGCTGACGTTGCGCTCAGCGCTGGTGAAAGCTACACAGCCCTAGCGTTTAACGAAGTCGCTGCCATTCAGGGCAGCGCAATAGTAGATGACTATGATGCTCTAGACATGGCCAACATTCGGGTGCGCGCATTTCATGCAGCGCCGGGCGTGGGTTCAGTTGATATCTGGAATTTGCCAGAGACCGGGGATCCGCAGCAGCTCTACAACGACGTGCCTTTTGGCGCTGTGGGAGATTACTTTGACCTGCCAGCAGGCGCCTACACCCTCGGCGTTGATGTGAACGAGGATGCTGTGCCTGATCTTACATTTGCCCTTCCAGAGCTCGCAGGTGGCACCGTGGCCACCCTCTTTGCAGTGAACCAAGGTGACAATGTGTTTCTAGTGGCTCAGCTCGGAGGGAGCACAACGGCCACAATTAACCCGGCAACTGCTGACATCCGGGTCATACACTTATCGTCAGACGCCCCTGCCGTAGACATCTGGGCAAACGGCGCCAAGGTCATCGAGGGGCTGGCGTTTAAAGCCAGCTCAGACTACCTCACTATCCCCGCGGGCACCTACACCTTTGAGGTAACACCTGCAGGCACTACTGACGTGGTATTGACACTAGCAGACATCGCCCTTGGCGTGGGTGGTAGCTACACAGCCCTGGCATTCAACGAGGTGGCTGCCATTCAAGGGTCGGCCCTGGTGGACGACTACGACGCGCTAGACATGGGCAACATTCGGGTGCGGGCATTTCACGCAGCCCCGGCCGTGGGTCCAGTGGATATTTGGAACATCCCGGCATCTGGTGATGCACAGCAGCTCTACAACGACGTGCCCTTTGGCGCGGTGGGTGATTATCTCGACCTACCCGCAGGCGCCTACACCCTTGGCCTTGACGTGAATGAGGACGCCATTCCTGACCTCACCTTTGCCTTGCCAGATGTACCAGGCGGCACCGTGGCCACCCTCTTTGCAGTGAACCAGGGAGACAGCGTATTTCTCATCGCCCAACTCTCAGCAAACATAACTGCGCAGATCGACCCGGCCACAGCCGAGATTCGGGTACTCCACCTGTCGCCAGATGCGCCGGCCGTGGATGTATTTGTCGATAGCGGCGCAACCCCGGCCATTACTGGCCTCGCTTTTGGCCAGTCCACCGACTATGTCGCACTGCCTGCAGCCGGTCACAGCTTCTTTGTCAGCGCAGAGGGGCAATCTGCTGGCGATGCAGTACTGTCGATTGAAAACATCTTCCTGATGCCTGGGAAGCGGTACACTGCGGTGGCGTTTAACGAACTGGCCGCAATACAAGCCATGGCACTGGTTGATGACTATGATGGTCTTGACGCTGCCAATTTCCGCGTGAGAGGCATCCACGCTGCAGCCGGCGTGGGCCAGGTCGACATCTGGAACATCACTGCGGGCTCGGATCCTGCCATTCTATACGAGGACGTAGACTTCGCAGGGATCGGAGACTACCTCGACCTGCCAGCTGGGGCTTACTCCCTCGGGTTTGATGTGGACAATGACGCGACACCAGACCTCAGTTATAGTTTACCCAGCATCGACGCGGGCAACGTGATAAACCTCTTTGCCGTCAACGACGGTGCCGTACGGTTGCTCGCCCAGTTCGAGGGATCCACAACCGCGTTTATCGACGCCCACTGACCGCTGCTATCCCATACACCCCGCTGATCGGTCAGACCTTTTTGAACAGGCCATATCTGAGGACAAGAAAATGATGAGCTCACTTATCCAGCTCCCCCTGGACAAGAAACCTCATCTGCTGTTTATGATGCAATCCGTCACAGGCAAATAAAATACCCTGTGAGCAGCCGGAGGAAGAAGGCATTGAATAATCGATCCAGAGTCACGCTGATCTATATTATCCTGGGACTGGTATTCCTGTGGTGGCTTCAGTCGACGCTTTCTGAACAACAGCGCCAAATCTCCTACACCACCTTCAAAGAATACCTCGACCAGGGCAAGATACAGGAAGTGCACGTCGGGGAGACAAAGATTGTCGGCCGACTAAAGGGGGATCACGGTGTTCAAGGAGAACGCTTCGAGACCATTCGCATTGAAGAGCCAGATCTGGTCCAGCGCCTAGAAGAAAGGGGCGTTCAGTCGACCGGGGTTATCGAGCGGGAGGGATTTGGATCGATCCTGCTCGCCTGGATTCTGCCAGTTGGCCTGATGATCCTAATCTGGGGATTTATCATGAAGCGAATGGGCAAGATGGCCCAGGGAGGGGTGATGTCCTTTGGCAAGAACCGGGTCAAGATCGTTGGAGAAAAGGATGTTCAGGTCAGTTTTGACGACGTGGCCGGGTTGGACGAGGCCAAGGTGGAGCTCCAGGAGATAGTCCACTTTTTAAAAGAACCCGAGCAGTACACCCGCATTGGCGCGCGTATCCCCAAGGGCGTGCTGCTGGTGGGTCCGCCAGGCACCGGCAAAACCCTCATGGCCCGGGCCGTTGCTGGCCAGGCAAGCGTGCCGTTCTTTTTGATGAGCGGTTCTGACTTCGTCGAAATGTTCGTTGGCTTGGGCGCGTCTCGCGTTCGGGATCTGTTTCAGCAGGCCCAGGAAAAAGCTCCGTGCATTATCTTCATCGACGAGCTCGACGCTCTGGGCAAAGCGCGGGGTGCCGGCGGCATGATGGGCGGACACGACGAGCGGGAGCAGACCTTGAACCAGCTCCTGGTGGAGATGGACGGCTTTGATCCAAACAAGGGCGTGGTCATTATGGCCGCCACGAATCGACCTGAGGTCTTGGATCCAGCGCTCCTGCGCCCGGGTCGATTCGATAGACAGGTGCTGGTGGATCGCCCGGATCTCACGGGCCGCGAAGCCATCCTGCGCATCCACGCGGACAAGGTTCGATTGGAGGCAGATGTTGACCTGAAGACCGTGGCACTGCGCACCCCGGGCTTTGCCGGTGCTGACCTTGCCAACGCGGTCAACGAAGCCGCCTTGCTCGCGGTGCGCCGTAAAAAGGGCAAGGTCACCATGGATGAGTTCGAGGAGGCCATTGACCGGGTGGTCGCAGGGCTCCAGAAAAAGGGACGCTTGATCTCGGAAAAGGAGCGCAAGATAGTGGCCTATCACGAGGTGGGACACGCGGTCGTGGGAGAAGTTCTGCCCCATGCGGAAAAGACCCACAAGATTTCTATTGTGCCCCGGGGTATGGCGGCATTGGGCATGACATGGCAGCGTCCCACAGAAGATCGCTATCTGCTGACCAAGTCTGAGCTGCGGGATCGGATCGCTGCCCTGCTCGGCGGTCGCGCCGCAGAAAAGATCTTTATCGGCGATATTACCACTGGTGCACAGAACGATCTCTCCCGCGCCACAGACATTGCCCGGGCAATGGTTCGTCAGTATGGCATGAGCGATGAATTGGGCCCAGTGGCCTATGATCCAGAAAACAAGGCTATCTTGCCGACAAGCGACTTCATGCCGAGCTGCGAGCATGGCAGCATGGTGAGCGACAAGATCGATGCTGAAGTGAAAATGGTACTTGAAGAGGCAATGGTAAGAGCGAATAAGGTGCTTACCGAATACCGCGATCAAGTTGAAGTTGTCACAGCCAAACTCCTTGAGAGAGAACAGATAGACGGAGACGAGCTGCGCGCGCTTTTGTAAACCGCATGTTCTCTAGGTATCCCCATTGATGAATGATTTTGCTTTTTTTACTTGGTTTATGATCATATGGACCGCGCTTGCGGTAATCGTATCCATTGCACTTTTTTTTGTTCCAGCGCCGTACGGTAAATTTACGCGTCAGGGGTGGGGCCCGACAGTGCATCAAAAGCTGGGCTGGATCGCGATGGAATCGCCGGCAGTAGTGGTGCTGGCGGTGATGTTTGCCTTCAGCACAAATCGGTTTGAACCCGCATCGATAGCATGTGTGGTTATCTGGGAGATGCATTATTTGTATCGCACCGTCATCTTTCCCATGCGCATGCGTACTGGGGGAAAGCGAATGACCGCGATCACGGTTCTATTCGGTATCCTGTTTAACCTGTGTAACGGCTATCTCAATGGGTTTTGTCTCTTCTACCTGCTGGATCCCCGCCCGGACAGTTGGCTGATGGGGTGGCGTTTTGTTTTGGGATTTTTACTGTTTTTTGGGGGATTCGGCATTCACCTGCACTCAGATATGCTGTTGCGCGGCCTGCGCCAACCCGGTCAGTCAGGCTATCGCATACCCCGGGGTGGATTGTTCAAGCAAGTGTCATCGGCCAATTATTTCGGCGAGCTCGTGCAGTGGGCTGGATGGGCGATCGCCACGTGGACGCCAGCCGGGTTTATTTTTTTGATCTGGACTGCGGCAAACCTGGTGCCCAGAGCCTGGTCCAATCATCAATGGTATCGCAAACAGTTCCCAGAATATCCAAAGGAGCGCCGGGCCATCATTCCATTTTTGTTTTAGCGGAGAGATATCTAAGGCGATTGGTTACCTAGAGATGGCAGAATCTGCATTGCGTGTTTGACGTGGAGACTTGCGACCCGTGACGATTGCCGTGGCACCCTGAACAATTACTTCCATTACCACAATACGGACGTGCACCGTTGGTTCCGTGACATTCTGCACACTCAGCTGTGACAGTGACGTCGGGGTTTAAGTCGTGGCAATCTCGACAGTTTGGCTCTCGCCATCCTTGATGACTTGACGTTACCTGTGGTGGGTCATCCCCGCCGTTAATATGCGGATCTGTCTCTGTGTCGGTATCTGTGTCTGTGTCTGTGTCGGTATCTGTGTCTGTGTCTGTGTCGGTATCTGTGTCTGTGTCTGTGTCTGTGTCTGTGTCCGTATCGGTGTCCGTATCCGTATCCGTGTCGGTATCGGTGTCGGTATCCGAGTCAGAGTCTGAGTCAGAATCTGAGTCAGAATCTGAGTCAGAATCAGAGTCAGAATCGGAATCGGAATCAGAGTCTGAGTCAGAATCAGAGTCAGAATCGGAATCAGAGTCTGAGTCAGAATCTGAGTCAGAATCAGAGTCAGAATCGGAATTTCCAGATGGCATTGGATCTGTTTCTTGACACCCAGCCAAATATCCAAAAAACACTATCCAGCTCAATAGTAGAAAATGTCTCATCAAAAACGCTCCCTGAAAATGAATAACGTTATACCGTTGGTTGCTACTAACCGATCTTTATGCACCCCGTCGTGCCCTTGCTATTTTACCTTTCTATAATGATGCTTCCTGCAAGACAGGAATAATTCCAATAGGAGGAGTTTATACGCAAAGCGGGGTTAAATACAAGAGGGAACTTTTAAATAGAACTTTTATTATTATTAGGCGCCCTCAAAGGATCGGGTTTCCACAAGAAAATCCACACACAACTGGGACCAGGTCTCGAGCTCCTCCCGCTTGGGTCCAGCCAGATCGGCAATTGGTAGAAACCCTGTCTGAGTTATCTGTTGTTCCCGCTTGCGCACATTCTGGTTCGATAGGCGGCAGATGTGGACAACGCCGAAATGAACCCGGCCCACCGGGTTTGAATCGTCATTGATGAGGCCGACGATTTCGGGATTCAGCACCTGGTCAACGGCGATTTCCTCTTTAATTTCACGCTCTACCGCTTCTAGGTACAGCTGGCGATCCGTGGCCAAGGTTTCGTCTTGAAAGAGCATTTCGTCCTGTGGATTGATGTGGCCGCCAATGCCCACCGAGCGGTTGCCGACGAGCCGGGCTTCTCCAGCCTGCTTGCCCCTGACGTATGAAAAGATCTGGTCTTGATAGCACAGCAGGACATATGGGATGATTTGCTTTAACGATTCGTCCCCTTCTGCGAGGTAGCGCAAGTGAAAGTGGTTGTTTTTCTTGTCCAAGATAGCATCGAGGTAGTGATTCGCATCCTTATTTATCCCATTGAAATGCCCGAGGGCATCGAACAGGTTGCGCTCAAAAACAAGCACGCGTTCCCCTTTATACTTATCGTTCATAGCCTTGGCGCTCCTTGTGTACAGTTCCGTAACGCTGCCAACGTTGCACGGGTGAGTATCCACCGTCAAGCCACCGGGCGATTTCATCGTTGCGAGACACGGGGATGTGGACAATAGCTGGTGAACAGTTGTTTTAGGAGGAAAGATCGATGATAGCCAAAAAGTACACAATGCTTTGCGCGGTGATAGTGGGGATTTCCGGGGTGCTTTGCTGTCCTGCTGCTAAACCCCCGCTGCACAGTGATCCCAGTGGCACCCAAGTAGTTGAGGCCACGGTAACCCCGTCTGACACCCAGCCAGCCGACCTGGTGCTGACCAATGGGAAGATCGTTACGGTGGAGGCGGATGTGCCGGAGGTCGCCGCCATCGCGATAAAAGGCGATAGCATTTTGGCCATGGGGAGTGCAGCAGAGATCGAGCGATATATCCACAAAGAAACGCGCGTCATCGACCTGGTGGGCAAGCTCGCAATGCCCGGATTCATCGAATCCCATGCCCATTTTTTGAGCTTGGGCCATGCAAAGATGCGATTGGATCTGACCGACACAACCACCTGGCAAGAGGTTTTGGATAGGGTCGCCAGGGCCGTGAAGCAGGCAACGCCAGGAGAGCGGATATACGGCCGGGGCTGGCACCAGGAAAAATGGACGGCCCCACCCGAGCCAAACGTAGATGGATTACCCGTGCACGGGCCATTGAGCGCTATCTCACCTCGCAACCCAGTGATCTTGACCCACGCCAGTGGTCACTCGTGCATTGCCAACGCCAAAGCAATGGCGGTCGCCGGCATCACCGCAAAGACTCGGGATCCCAAGGGCGGTGAGATAGTAAAAGATACTGCGGGCGAGCCCATCGGTGTTTTTCGCGAGACAGCGACAGATCTTTTGGAACGAGGAGAGCACCAGAACGAAGAGGCACAAGTGGGCGATCAAGACCAAGCAGCAGCGATCAAAGCGATGACATTGGCTGAAAAGGAATGCTTGGCAAAAGGAATTACCACCTTTCACGATGCTGGGACCGACTTTGCAACCATCGACCTTATGAGGCATCTCCTGAAAGAAGGCACGCTCAAGCTGCGCTTCAATGTCATGGTCAGTGAAGATAACAAAACCCTAAAGGAACACCTTCGCGACTACAAAATCATAGGCGGTCAAGACCATCACCTGACGGTTCGCACCATTAAGCGGCTGATAGACGGTGCGTTGGGGGCCCACGGTGCATGGCTGCTCGCGCCCTACAATAGCCTCCCGACAAGTACGGGCCTGAACACTGAAGCTATCGATTCAATGAAGGAAGTAGCTGAGATTGCAATTGAAAACGGGTTTCAACTGGCAACCCACGCCATAGGAGATCGGGCAAATCAGGAGACCCTCGATATCTATGAAGCAGCGTTTAAGAGGCACCCAGACAAAAAAGATTTGCGCTGGCGCATCGAGCACGCCCAGCACCTTTCAGAACGAGATATTCCCAGGTTTGGGGATCTCGGCGTGACGGCGTCGATGCAGGCCATTCACTGCACTTCGGACGGCCCATGGGTGTTTAAGAGGCTCGGTAAGAAACGGGCTGAAGAGGGCGCCTATGTGTGGCAAAAGCTCATGGAAACAGGAGCGATGGTATGCAATGGCACGGATGCACCGGTCGAAGACGTCGATCCTATCGCCAACTTCCATGCTGCGGTGACACGGCAACTCAAGGACGGTACGGTCTTTTTTCCAGATCAAAGAATGACCCGGGAGCAAGCCCTGCGGTCCTATACAATAAACGGGGCCTATGCCGCATTTGAAGAATCGCTCAAAGGCTCCCTAAAGCCAGGCAAACTCGCCGATATCGTCGTCCTGTCCAAGGACATCATGACCGTGCCCAACGACGAGATCCTAAAGACAGAAGTGCTCTTTACTATCATCGGCGGAGAGGTTGTGTACCAAAAATAGGGGAGATCTAAGGACGGCGGTGCGCGTCAAAAAGCGCTAGACGCTACTTCTGAGCGATTTCCGCGTCGTCGACATACCATCCACTACCTGACTGGGACTGATCACTTCCGAACAGGAACCGAAATCGGAACGCGACGGTGTACAAACGCGAGGGGATTTCTACGGTCACCTGCTGCCACGCTGCGGGGTCTTGTTGACCGGACCATGCGAGTTGGCCGTCGATCTCAGCGACATTCATGCATTGGCTATAACGCCCATCAAGTATGCCGGTATAGCCTACATCTGGGGTGGCGTCCTCCCATGTATTCCCATCTCGGGATAACTGAACCATGCCACCATCGGTATACTTCCCATTCGTCTGCGCTGCCGGCAGGTCGTATCTGTGCCAGAATCGAAGTACCAACGGCTCGTAGGAGCTACCGGTCTCGCTGATACAAGCCGTCAAGTCGATGGGGGGGGAGACGAGGTCTCCGGAAACACAGTTGGGATAGGAAGGTTGAAAAAATTTCAGTCCAGTGCCCCAACAATTGTAATTCGAATGACAGAACGACTGCTGCCACGCAGGCACGCCGTATTGCCAGGCACCTGTCATGTTTGGCACAGTAACGTGGTGCGTGAAGCCCTGTGGCCCAGGCTCGAAATTGAAAAACGGAAGCGCTTCCAAGCAATCATCTAAATTGATGCCCGTATCTGTGTCAATTTCGGTATCAGTGTCCGTATCCGTATCAGTGTCCGTATCTGAATCTGAATCTGAATCGGTATCACTATCCATATCTGAATCCGAATCCGAATCAGTATCACTATCTGTATCAGTGTCAGTATCACTGTCTGCATCCGTATCTGTATCTGTATCTGTATCTGTATCCGTATCTGAATCAACATCGCTATCAGCATCGCTGTCCGTAGCTATATCTTCTGTGTCTGGAAATACTTGCAATTCCGGGGGTTCTTTGCCGCAAGCTATGAGCCAGGGGATTAGGAAGCTTACAAATAGAGTTTTCTGCATCTTTCAAACCTCAACTACGAGATGCCCCTCGTGCCGAATTATAGCATTGTCGACATTGTGATAAAAAGTAAAAAATTGTAATTCGTTATAATTTGGGCGTTAAGCCTTGCGCTAATATTGACACAGCGCCTTTGTATCTGGTCTACTCCCATCCGCATGAATGAAGGAGACGCGCAATGAACGGTGAACAGAAACGGGTATTTTCAGGTATTCAACCGAGCGGTGATATTCACATTGGGAACTACCTCGGCGCTATAAAAAAATGGGTCGAAATAGCGACTGTCCACGATGCTATTTATTGCATTGTCGATAACCACGCGATCACGGTGGAATTTGACCCCAAGTCCCTACCGATTCGATCGTTTGAGGCCGCACGCGCGGTGATGGCCTGTGGCATCAACCCGGAAGCGTGTACCCTATTCGTGCAATCCCACGTACCAGAGCATACAGAGCTCACATGGCTCTTTAACTCGGTGACGCCCTTGGGCTCCCTGTTTCGGATGATTCAGTTCAAGGAGAAGACCAGAAGCGCACTTCGCAAGGCCCTATCTAAGAAGAGCGGCGGCGCCCGAGCAACAATCCTTCACCAAATCAAGGGTGTGGCGACCACTGTGCTCGAAAATGCAGCCCAGATCGGCCCAGACCTGGCCGCTTTAGATCCCACAGCTGATCCAAACGAGGATTTGGTAGCCCGACTCAATGACGGTATGGGCAACATTATGCAACAGCTACAAGTGGGCTTGGGCGTGTCCAATGCTTCGGCAGGCCTGTTCGACTACCCGGTGCTTCAGGCCGCGGACATATTGCTGTACAAGGCAGGCCTCGTGCCGGTTGGCGAGGATCAAGAACAGCACTTGGAGCTATGTCGAGAGATTGCAGAGCGGTTTAATCGCCGATTTGGAAATATCTTTCCAGCTGTGGCACGCATACCTGGGCAAGCCCCGCGCATTCTTGGTCTGGACGGTAAACAAAAAATGTCTAAAAGCCTCGGCAATACCATTGGCGTACTCGATCCTCCTGATATGATTGAGGAAAAAATGGCCCGCGCCTTCACTGATCCAAAGCGACTGCGAAAAACAGATCCAGGGAGACCAGAAGTATGCAATGTCTTTACAATTCACACTTATTTTACGCCCAAAGAAATCTGCGCCGAGATAGAGACCGACTGCCGCGCAGGGAAACTCGGATGCTTTGATTGTAAGAAAATCGCTGCCAAGCACATCGATGTCGCCCTTAAGCCCATTCGAAACCGGGCAAAAGACCTGGAAGCGAACCCCAAGCGCGTCATCGAGGCGCTCGACCAGGGGGCTGAGAGGTGCCGCAAAATTGCCGGCCAAACCATGACTGAAGTGCGCGAGGCAATGGGTATCGGTCCGGGGGCGTTAAAAAAATCATCCATTGGGGGTTGAGAAGAGTTCCCAAAGAGCGATAGAATCCACCTAGTAGAGATCGCTCGTCAAAGGAATAAGGAGATACCGACATGAAAATGCGCATTATCGGCATTAGTCTGGCAATACCCGCGCTGTTTTTGTCAACGTGTAAGGATGAATCAGCACCAACCCTTGTGTATGGTTATTTTGATTGTGACCAGTGCGACGGCAGACTCGAAGTCAATGGATCAGTCGCTGAAAGCGGGGAAGATTACTATGGGTGGTGTGAACGGGATGGGGACGATCTGAATATCGCCGTCGGTTCGGATAACCCCAGCCTCGACGGGTTCGGAAACGGCAAATATTTTGAGATCCGCGGGATTGACGGTCCCCCAGAAGATGGTGTTTACAACAGCGACGGTCAAATTAAGAACGATGAGGATAATTACACCACATTCTCAAGCGCCAAAATCGTGAATGTCCACACTTGGAAAGTGAAAGAAGACGACATTCCCGATGATGGATCCTGCTATGTCAGACTTTATGCCGAGGCAGACGAAGGCGAGCTGTCCCAGGAGGATTACGGCAGCAACCCGTTTGATGTGTTCGTGCAAATCATCTGCAGCGGTGCCCTGAATGTCACTGGTACGCCAACAGGTGCAGTCCTGGAAGGGATGAACGTCAAGGCGTGGTTCAAGAACTGCGACTAGACGGTTACTGTCTTGCCGTCTAAGGGATCTATCTATCCCGAAGATGATGCTTCTATCTGAGTGTTAACACAATGGCCAATGAACCATTAATTCGAGAGCTCAAAGACGTTCTGGCAACAGAAGTAGACACGGCAATCGGGGTGACGATCCAGGTACTGCTGGGTCCGGACGACGGTATGCCCAACTACTACACGCGGCGCTTCACCATGGCACCGGGTGGTAGCATTCCGGCCCATCGGCATGACAAGATCGAACATCACCAGGTCATCCTGCAAGGCGAGATGACGGTCCATCTAAACGGCGAGACAACGCTGGCAAGGGAAGGGGACGCGATTTACATCCCACCGCGGACTGTCCACGCTTTCGAGAACCGGGGAGCGATGCCGGTCCAGTTCCTCTGCGTTGTCCCGGCCATTGACGACTACGCAACCGAATGGGTCGAGGGTGACCCATTGTCTTAACCCTTTAACGGAGCAGTGAATACGACCCGTTTGCCGGTGGCATTCACTCATACGTCTCTTTGCTGGGCGTCTATTCTTCAGTCTCTTCTAGCTGATCCATGTCGAGTTCCTCAACCGCAGAAAAGTCGATCTCTTCCAGCAGTTGGGTGGCAATGGTCAGGGCTTTGCGGGTTCTTACGGCGAGTTCGTTGTTGTGGGCTAAAAGCTCGTTTGCCTCATCGAGCTCTGCCTCGGTCTGAGTCGCGCGCTCTTTTTGTTCGGCAATGGTGGTTTCTAGTGCCTGCTTCTGAGCATCAAACCCATTGACCTGGTTCTGAAGCGCTTCAATCTTTCCTTCTAGCGCCTCGACTTCATCTTTATTCTTCGCTAGTGCCTCTCTTGCTGCTGCAGTTGCTTGAACCACTTCCTCTAGTTCGTTTTGGGTATTGCGAAGGGATTCAGTCAACGCGTCGACCTGCTGCTGGCTGGCGTCGAGTTCTTCTCGGGCTTCCTTTAACGACGCCTCGAGGTCGATATTTTTTTCAGTGGCAGCTGCGGATTTTTGCTGTTCCTCTGCAAGTTTTTCGACGAGATCCGATACTGTTCGCCGCTGTTCATCCTCGATTTCAAAAACCCTGACGTCGTGGTCTCTTGCTTGATCTTCTAGCGCCTGTTGCTTCTCTTCGGCCAGGGTTTTCTTGATCTCTTCAAGCTCTGCTTCATGCCGAAACCGCTGTTCGGTGAGCGCGGCTTCGCTGCTTTGGTTTGCTTCTGATTCAAGTGCCTCTTTTTGTGCTTGAAGGGCAGCCTCTTTTTCCGCCTCCAAATCTTCTTTGAGCTTATTTATCGCAGCCGTTTTCTCGGAAATCTGTTCGTCAAGGGCTTCCTTTTCCGCTGCAAGCAAGCGCTCTGTTTCGGCCCTTTCCGCTGCGAGGCGTTCGATTTCCCGATTGGACGTCTCGCTCAATTGCTCAAATTCCACTTCGAGGTCTTCGTTTTTGGTCTGAAGATGGGCGATCCTGGCCTGGAGGTCATCTGCTTTTTTGGCCAGCACGTCTTTGTCAGAGCGAAGGGTGTTTGTCGTCTCTTGGAGGGTTTCGGTTGCCTGTTCGGCTTCTTCGATTTTCTCCTCAAAATCAAACTTCTCCCGCTCGAGCTGGGTCGTGCGATCCCGCGCATCAAGGAGTTGCTTCTCCATACCGGTCAGGCTGTCTTTTAGATCGAGCAGCTCCCGATCCTTTTTGTTTAATAGTTCCTTTAAATCGAGGAACTCGCGGCTCGATACACCGCCCCCCTTTGAAACCTTAGGCTCCTTTACCTCTTCTTCCAGCCTCGCAATTTTCCCTTTGAGCTCAGTATTTTCGACATCAAGCCGCTCGATCTCGTCTTGGAGAATGGACTCTTTTGTCACTGACTGGCTCTTTGTTTCATGCTCACCTTCGTCTGCTTTGCCTGCTGCCTCTGATGCGGGTTGATCTGGTTCAGTGTCAGGCACGGCCTCAGTGTCAGGCACGGCCTCGGTGTCAGGCACGGCCTCGGTGTCAGGTGCGGGTTCCTGCGTTGTTGCTGCAGCGGGTACAGCATCAGCAGGGGTAGCCGGTTCGACTATCGCTTCGGCCTCTTCTTCGAGCTCAAGTGCTTCCGGGGTGTCGGGTTCATCATCTATTTCCAATGATGCAAAAGCCTCGTCGGTAAACGCCTCTACTTCAGCATCTACGTCCGCATCTTCAATTGTTAAATCTTCAATATCATCCATGTCTTCCAGATTATCAATATCCTCGATTTCAATCTCATCGCTGTCATCGATGATAACTTCGGCAGAATCGCTAACCGACAGCGCATCATCCAGATCCTCGAGGAATACGTCATCTGTGTCATCATCATCGCTGCTGCCAATGAGTTGTTGTATCACGTCAGTAATCTTTTCAGCGTCAAACGGCTTTCGCAGATACTCATCTGCTCTAACTTTCAACTTCTTGTGCTTTGCAAAGGTCTCCTCCATGGCCTCGGCAGACGTGATCACCAACGGGATATGCTTGGTTTCGGTACTTTTTCGAAGCTTGTTGCAGATAGAGAAGCCGCTGATCCTCGGCAATTCGATGCACAGGTAGATGAGATCTGGAAATGATGACACCGCTTTTTCGAGGCCTTCGATGCCATCGCTGACCACCTCGACCGTATAGCCCTTTTCTCCCAGCTCCTCGGTCAACATTCTCCCATATATCGGATCTGCCTCAAAGGCCAGGATGTGCTTTCCAGACATGCGTCACTCCTATTGGTGGTGTCCAATTTTAATGTTGGCGAATCCTCATTTTAGAAAGTCTACATCAGAAAGACTAGGTGATCGACTTATCGGTGTCAACGGATTCAAGGGGGGCGAATTGCGTCTAACTGTCTAAAGATCAATCAATTTCAGCAGGGCTTGCCTGAATTGCGATTGCCAACTTGGCAAAACCGACCTTTTTAGCCAAATCCATAACATCTACCACCCTACCGTGCTTTGCGTCCTGATCTGCTTGTACCACTACAATCGCATCCTCGTTTTCCGCATATTCTGCTCTTAGAATCCCTTCCAATTTTTCTAGAGATACCTCTTGGTTGTTGAACCGGACTTCGCCACTGGTCTTAATCGCGATGGCGATATCCTTTTTTTGACTGGTTGTTTGATTGAGCGAAGCTTTGGGCAGATTGATATCGAGGTTTGGGTTTTTGACATAGGTCGCGGTCAGCAAAAAGAAAATGAGAAGGAGAAACACGACGTCAACCAGGGGTGTAATTTCGAGAACAATGGCACCGCGGGCTTTTTGTCGACTGCTAAAGTCCATTGGTTTACTCGCTCCTCTCACCCTGGGCGTCCATGGGGTGCAGTGCATCCACCAGCTTCAGGGCCCCCTCTTCCATTTCGAGTGCGTAGCGATTGCTGCGGGAGAGTAGGTAGCGATAGCCGATAAACGCCAGAATCGCCACGCTGAGCCCGGCAGCGGTGGTGATCAATGCTTGCCAGATACCGTTGGCAAGCTGACCTGGATCTACAGCGCCCACACGGGACGTCACCACGACCTTTTGAAACACCCGAATCATGCCTACGACCGTACCGAGCAGCCCGAGCAGGGGCTCGACACTTGCCGTGGTGCCCATGGCCTCGATAAACCGCTCCATCCTGGAGACTTCCCGTTTGCCCACTTCCTCGATCACACCCTTGAGTTCATTGCGGCTCAAATTCTTTCCGTCCAGCCCTGCCAACAGCACGTTTCCAAGGGGGGTGTTGCTCTTTAGGCATGCTTCGCGCGCTGATTTTACTCGGCCTTCCCGGACAGCCCCAATGACGCGGTCGAGCAGATCAGAAGGTAGGATGCGGGATGTTTGGAGTGACCATATCCGCTCTAGAAAAATAGTGAGCGCGATAACCGATCCCAGACCGATTGGGATCATAATCACACCGCCGCGTGCGAGAAAGTTAATTATATCTGTCATTTGCACTCCATCATGCCAACGTGCGGGCCCTGGGCCATCGCCGTTGCCAGCGTAGCTTGTTCAGTCATCTTCTGTCATCTGTGGTAGTATCGCCAAAAACAAAATGCTCCGTGCACTTAAAAACGCTCTTATTTACCACCTAACCCGGGTTGCCGTCACCCTGATCGGGATCACGCCCGATCGATTTATTTATCGAGCTGGGAAATGCATTGGTGCATTGGCGCACCGCATTGCCGGCCGAGAACGCAGACTGGCGCGCCAGCAATTGTCCTTTGCGTTTCGTCTAAATGCGGCCGACCCCCGGGTCCGGCTGCTCACCCGGGGTGTTTTTTTTCAACTCGGGCTGAGCGCCGTAGAGTTGTGCCGTCTTTTCAGGTCTAAAGACAACTCTCCAGAGGTTATTATTCCCGACACTGCCCGCCAAGCACTCGACAAAGCCCTTGCGGTTGGCCGTGGGGTTGTCTTTGTCACAGGGCACATTGGGAACTGGGAACTCCTGGCTAGCGCACTTGTTTCAAAGGGATTTCCTATCTCCACGGTTGTCAAAGAGAGTTACGATCCGCGGTTTACGCGCCTGATCCATGGGTTTCGTACCCGGTCGGGTGTCGAGGCGATCTACCGCGGACGCCCTGGATCTGCTGTGGCCATGCGCCGTGCGCTCAAGCAAGGTCGCATCCTCGGCTTTCTCATCGACCAGGACACGCGCGTGCCCAGTGTGTTTGTAAAATTCTTTGGTAGGCTCGCCCATACCCCCTTGGGAGCGGCGACCTTTGCTACCCGAACCCAGGCGCCGGTAGTGATAGGGGCCATTCATCGGGCTGCTCACCGCACCCACATCGTGGATATTGAACAGTGCCCCATTCCCATGGATCCACAAGCAGCCACAGCTGTGCTAACCGGGGCACTGGAGAGACATATCCGGCGACATCCATCCCAATGGGTGTGGTTTCACGAGCGCTGGAAAACAAGACCCAGCAGCGAGGCGTTGCCATGACCCGGACCGGCACGGCAATCAAAAAAGCTGTTTTAACCGCCCTTGCCCAGTCATCGGACAAGGTACTCAGTGCCATTGCCGAGGCACTGTTACCGGCGGCAGAAACGCCACTGCCAAGCAATGACCACCTGGCTTGTCGGGATGCGATCGAACGCATCTCAGCAATTGCAGAGCACCTGACTGCCTCAAACCTCCCTACCGCAAGGATCATCGGGGCCTTAGTATCGATCGACACAGCCATCGCCGCCCGCGGCATTGCCGCCATACCATGGGCAACCCACCTTGCCCCGCTTGCTGCAGAGCGGATATCCCATGCAGAAAAAACCAGTTGGCAGGCCAAATGGACGCGGTTTGCCGCCGAGCGAACGCCTATCTTCAGGTTAGATGAGCGCACTGTCGTGGCCGCGACGATCGGCCTTTCTGATCCAGAGGGTTTGAGCCGCGTGGCAGATCGGATCTCTGCAGAAGTATTGAGAAAAAGACCCCGTCGCGTCATACTAGTATGCGAAGCAGCTGGGACAGCCGATCCCAATGCTCAGGTCTGGCAAACACTTGCCAACGAACTAAAGGCCGAGGGCATCCAGCTTGTTTTCCGGGAGTTGGCTACTTAGCTGGCGTTTCACGATATTTTCTTTTGATTTTTTCTACCTGGGTGTATCCTTTTTTCAAGCGGATTGATAAAGAGCATCGACGTGGATAGCGAAGTAAACACCACCGCACCAAAATCTTCCGTAGATCTTTCTGTGGTTGCGCCCGCTCAAAACGAAGAGGATAACATTATTCCATTTTTGGAGGATTTGGGGCGTGCGTTCGAGCAGTCTACAATATCGTTCGAAGCCATTGTGGTGGACGACGGTTCTACCGACGAGACGCGCGCCAAGGTACAGGTGGCTATGAGGGACAAGCCCTGGCTGCGGTGCATCACCATGACCAATCGCCCACCAGTGACCGGGGATGGCAAAGGGGCCGCCTATCTGGCCGGATTTCAGGTGGCCCAGGGGCGTTATATCGCCACCATCGACACGGATCGCCAAAATGATCCCGCGGACCTACCCCTGATGTACAAACGGGCCGTTGATGAAAAAGCGCCGATGGTACAAGGGGACAGGTCGGGAAAGCGCAAGGATAACCTGATTCGAAAGTTCTCTTCCAAAGTGGGCAAGGCGTTCAGAAAAATGATCATTCGAGACGTGGTGCGCGATACGTCGTGCGGCATCCGGATCATCAGGAAAGACGTAGCACTGAAGGTCCCCCTGCAATACAGGGGGATGCACCGCTTCATCGGGTACTATGTGAACCTGCTGGGGTACAAGGTGATCGAGATTCCCGTGCACCACCTTCCCAGGACAAGTGGCAGGGCCAAGTACAACATGTGGAACCGGGCGATCCCCGGACTTTTAGATCTCCTGGCCGTGCGGTGGATGACCAAGCGGCTGCAGCCCGTGACCTATGACACGACCGAAAGCAACTGAATGAATCCAGACCATTTTCCCATGAGACAGTATCGCCACCGGTACTTTTTGCTCCTGATGATACCCCTCCTGGTGCTGCCGTTGAGCCTGATCGCCCAGAGCCCTGTGGAAGAGCCGGTCAGTATCAAGACCAACCTCTCGAATGTGAAATCGATCCATCTCGCCAAAAAGGGAGACGAATACCTGTTTCACCTCGAGGACATCAGCGGACAGGCCTACGATCTCACCCCTGACCAGTTTGCCGAGGCCGCCTATGAACGCCAGTCCAAGCGCACCTGGTGGCAGATGCTACTGAGCACATCGAGCTGGCAGGGCATCTTGTGGGTGGGGTTAGGGTTCTTGGGGCAGTTGATGTACACCGGCCGGATGCTCCTCCAGTGGATCGCATCTGAGAAGCGAAGAAAATCAGTGGTGCCACCGGTATTTTGGTGGCTGAGCCTGGCCGGCGCCTCCATGCTATTGGTATACTTTATCTGGCGAAAGGACATCATCGGGATCATGGGCCAGTCCACGGGCTGGATCGTCTACATGAGAAATCTGTACTTCATCTATCATCGTCGAAGCCGCAAAGCAGAGGGCGAGCCATAAGCCCTGAGATGATGGGGAGACCTGTGTCTGAACGTGATGCTACCGATTTATAGATGTCAATGTGGCCGACATCTATGATCGATTACGGGCACTCGTATAGACTGTACTTGCGGTTTTTGTGGACCAGCCCTTGTTGTCTGTCTTCGAATGGGTTTTCAAGGCCGGTGACGAAGTAGTCAGCGTCGTAGGTTTTGCAGAGGCCCTCGAACTCGGAACGGGTCATCTTGTAATAGCCTTTGCGGCATTCCTTTCTCATGCCAAAGCTTTTTCGTTTGAACTTCTTCACGTTGCACAGCGCCAAGATGCGGTTCATCCATTCGTCCTGGAGCTTATGGCCCCTTCCGATGGGGTTTATCTTGAACTCGACCAGGTTGCTCCTCTCGGCGTGGAGCCGGAATCCCTTCCCGTGAGGGGGGGTGATGAACAGGGTGTCTTTTGGTGTGTTGTCCCTCGCGTAGCGCGCCATGTCGGCATACGCCCCTTTGGGCGGTGAGATTTTCGGCTTCCGGACCCCGATGGGGTCCCGTGCGTAGACGACCGTCAGGAACAAGAGAAGGCTGCTTACCACTCCCAGTTCGACCCAGTGCCTTACGTTGAACCGTTCCTTGCGGATTAATCTCCGGATAGATCGGATAATATTGCCGGAAAAGAGGATGAAAAAGATGATGCGAAGGCTGGTATCGACCCGCAGGAGGTACATGATCAAAACGAAATCCACTGGGATAAACCGGGTGAACACGATACCCGCCAGATAGACGCCTATCAAGGGATACACGAAGATCGGCACCTCTTTTTTGAGGTGGTTTTTACCGAGACGTAACATCGCGACAATCGCAACGATCACGCAGAAAAAGATTACCAAGCGGTGGGTGCGCGGAAAGATGTGGTGGGGTACCCGGAATTTGGTGAGCTCCAGAATTGAATATTGCGCTTCTCCCGTGTCTGGGTTGCCGAAATTCATGACCAACGAAACGATTACCGGCGATATGAGCAGCACGTACAAACCCAGGCATTTGACAAAATACAAAAGCCCCTGACGGGAAAACCCAATAACCGTAAACACAGCCGTGGCTGTAAATAGGCTGATCTGCCCGTGGATGAAGAACAAAACGCCGCAGATGATGACCGACCACACCCGCCGTTGTTGCAGGACTAGGTAGAAGCAAAAAAGGTGCAGGGCCAAACCGGCAAAGTACGGGACCACGGCTCTGGTCTGGATGAAAAACCGAGACGACGCCAGGTCGATGTTGTCCGACAACAGGAATATCAGCAAACACGGCAAAACGCCGGCAATTGAGCTGCCGTACATTTTATACGTTATTTTGTAGGTCAAATAAAAGACAAAAAACACATTGATGATGTAAGCACCGAAGTAAACGTGCATCGGACTCAACGTCGTGATTTTAGCGATAGTGTATAAGATGAGGTGCAGCACCACCTTGACGGCAATCGGGTTGAGGAGCTGCATTTCGTGATCCCTTTGATACAGGGCGTTGTCAAAATAGTGAAGAATGGTGGGCAGCTGGGAGTAATGGTCTCTTGAGTAGAAAGCGTATCTCGAGAAGAAAACCGCGAAGACCAATGTCAGCACACCTAACCAGAGGGCGCTGTACTTGTTTATAAATTCGGAGATTCGCATTTGGTTTCTGGCATCAAAGATAGGCAGAATAAAACAAATTTGGAGAACAGCTGTCAACTAATTTTGCCAGCCCCAATTCCCACCAGGGCACGAGAAAAAAACCAACCCCCGCTGCCCCGACTATTAATGAAGAGAAATGTAGCATTATTGTAAAATAATGATTATACTAAAATAGAATCGCCCTCTTTCGGGTTGCAACAGATATGGAAAAACATAAGCGATAAGCGATCTTAAGATGATTTTGCAGATTGAATGCCATAAATGGGGCACGTTGGGCGTTTTGCTCTTTTTTTGCCTTTGCCGTTCGAATTCTGCGAAACATCAAACATCGGATCGCCGAACGCACTGAGGAGGTAACGCCATGCAAAGGCGGATACAGTGCATTATTGGAATTCTTGGCATTGCTGCGGGCATCCTGGGCTGTGTTTCTGAATCCAGCTCTTCCAGCGCGCCAGAACCAATCCCTCTTAAAATCGCTCAACAGGAAAGCCCATCGAGCGCCTCGTCTTTTGATCTCCAAATGGCAACAGATTGGGGGCGAATGGGCAGCCAGTCCTCGGTTCGGGACGCACGGGACGACGAGTGTTGCACTGAACCAGGGCAGCTCGCAGAGTGCTGGACACAAGACGCTGAGATGGACGGGGTCACCTGCACAGCGGACAGTGACTGCGCTTCCAATTCTTGTGATCTGACGTACGGGCTTTGCACGTGCACAGCGGCCACCGAATGCGGTGCTGGCGTGTGCACATCGCTCGGTGTCTGCGGACCGTCCTACTGCAATGGCTACAAAATTTGCTCTTGCTGGGGTGGGTGCACTGACATCATACCGTCCAACACGCCTGCCATGTTGTGCGAAGCCGAAGAGATGGCCTGTTGCAATGGCAAGTACCCCATTCACCCGGATTTGCGCGAGGAAACCGACGCTGAGATCGGGTTTTGCTCAGCCGATTTCACGTGCGACGAGAGCGAGGGTGGGGATGCCTGTGAATCCGACGAAGACTGCCCCGATGACGGCGTGGCCTGCACAGAGGATTATTGCGATCTGGATACCACACTGTGCGTATACGATCCCAATCATACACTGTGCGATGACGGCAATATCTGCACCGATGACATCTGCGATCCCGAGTTGGGATGTGTCTACGTTAACAACGCCGATGCCTGCGACGATGGCAATGCCTGTACAGAGAACGACACCTGCTCTGGCGGCACCTGTATTGGCGATCCGGTCGATTGCGACGACGGCAACCCCTGCACAGATGACGCCTGCGACCCGGCCACGGGATGCTACTACACCAACAATACCGATCCCTGCAATGATAACAACGCATGCACCGTAGACGATGTCTGCACGGATGGGGTTTGTGTGGGCGCCCCCCGGGACTGCTCAGACGGGAACCCCTGCACCGATGACAGCTGCAACACCGCTACCGGGTGCGTCTATGACAACAACACCGATGTCTGTGACGATGCCAATGCTTGTACAGAAGGAGATGTCTGCGCAAACGGGGTGTGCGCCGGTCTACCGGTCAGTTGCGACGATGCCAACATCTGTACGGATGACAGCTGCGATATCGCAACCGGTTGCATCAACGCCAACAACACCGAAGCCTGCAGCGACGGCAACGCCTGCACCGTTGACGATGTTTGTGCAGATGGATCCTGCCAGCCCGGTGCACCTGCCGTGTGCGACGATACGAACGTCTGTACAGATGATACCTGCAATCCTGCAATCGGCTGCGTTTTTACCAATAATACCGATCCCTGCGACGATCTGACTGTCTGCACGAGCGGCGACGCATGTGTGGGCGGCATCTGCACAGGTGCGCCCATTGACTGCGATGATGATAACTTCTGCACAGACGATTCCTGCGATGCTGCACTTGGCTGCGTTTATGCCTTTAACGAAGAAAACGAGTGCGACGACGGCAACGCCTGCACCGTGGACGACCATTGCTCCCTGGGAGAATGCGCTGGTGTGCTGATTCACTGGCGGTTCGAAGAGGATCATTGGGATGGCACCCCTGACGAGGTCATCGATTCCGCAGATATGTACCACGGTACGTCCGACAACGACGCCTACCCCATTGCCAACGGCAAGGTGGGCCAGGCCGGCAGGTTCGATCCTGGCGCCGGAGGCAATGTGGGCCAGGTGGAGACATCCTACCGGGTGCACGCCAACTCGAGGACCATGGCCTTTTGGATAAAATTCGACAATGTCTTTGCCGGCCACCAGACCGTGGGATCGTTCAGCGGCGGGGGCAAGCGCTTCTATCTGGGCATTGATGGCATCAACCAGATCTTTGCGGGCTATGGCAATACCTTTGTGGGATTTTCAAAACCTTCGGTGCCCTCTACCATCGAGTCCGGTGTCTGGGCCCGCATGGCCATGACCTTTGACGGCACCACCGTGCACGTCTATGTGAACAATATCGAGATCATCACGTTCGACGCGACGTTCCACGCGGGCGGTGAAGGTCCTGCGTATTTCTTAGGCACCCAAGAGGGCAATGTGGAAATCGATGAAGCGATTGTGGACGAACGCTACTGGAAGCCCGAAGACGTGGCCAGAGACTACGACAATGGGAACGGCCCGGATCCATACCTGTACACTATCAATTGCGACGATGAGAACCCGTGCACAGACGATTCCTGCGACAAGGATATTGGATGCGTTCATACGTACAACACAGACGCCTGCGACGACGGGAGCGCCTGTACGCAAAACGATGTCTGCTCCAACGGCACCTGCGGGGGCGCACCTGTGGACTGCGACGACGGCAATATCTGCACAGATGATACCTGCGATGCCCTGCTCGGCTGTGTGTATGACAACAACACGGCGAGCTGTGACGATGGCAATTCCTGTACTGAGAACGATGTGTGTGCAGATGGTGCCTGCGGTGGCACGCCCCTGGATTGCAACGACGCCAACCCGTGCACAGACGACACTTGCGTCCCAGGGGTTGGCTGCACCTATGCCAACAACACAGATGCCTGTGACGACGCCAATGCCTGCACTGAGAGCGATGTGTGTGCGGGTGGATCCTGCTCGGGAACGCCCATTGATTGTGACGATGGAGATCGCTGCACCCAGGATACATGCGCGCCATTGAGCGGTTGCGTCTACACACCCATCGACCCATGCCCCGAGTGCAATGACGCTGCGGATTGCACGGGCATCGTGACCTGCAATCCACCGCCCGTGGGATGTACTCAAGTTGCGTGTGACAGCGGCACGTGCGTGTGCGACCCAGAGCCGGTGGGGTCGGCGTGTACGGACTACAGCCAAGCAGACTACCCACCGAACTGCTACGACGGGTTATGCGATGCCGCGGGTATCTGCCAGCCCACTGGGCACGCCGCGTATAACAATTTGTGCTCGGACGTGTTTGTCTCTGGGTCACCGACGGTTGTCGACACAACCGCTGATTCATATCTCGGCGCCATTCCCAACACGGTAACTGGGGGTGCAGCGGCCCTTCTCACCACGACCGGGAGCACCCGGTGCGCCAACAACAACTACTGGGCCACAGGTGACGAATGCATTGAGCAAGTTACGTCAAACCCCATTGGCCAGGGCGGCCCAGAGCTGGTCTACGTGTTCGAGTACCAGACCAATGGCACCGAGCAGTACGAGCTCTACTCCTACATCGTGAAAGTGGAAGCAGATTACGACGTGGGCATCTACTTGAAGACCGACATCAGCAGCGCCGGGGACTGTCCAGAGGGCAATAACCCGGATATGGACGACCCGGCCGACACATTCCTCGGTGTCAGCTCCAATAGATGCGCCTATCCCTATCAAAACACGCCCATGCCCCCGGTGGTTGAAGATGAGTGCGACGATAGCGGCAATATTTTAAACAATCAGGAGTGCTGCGATCCATGCATTGAAGGCGAGTACTGCGGGTACAAGTGGTGCAAGCGCGGGTACAACTACGACGGCACGAGCTGCGACATGTGCGACGGTGCAGGTGGCCCGGGATACGACGAATGGACCCATCTGGGCACCTGCGACGATCTCTGGGTGTACCCTGAAGACCCGTTTAATTGCGACTCTGAAACGCCTGCTGGCGATCCAGGTTACGATGACTATGACTATGCTGCGAGTGCTGTAATCTCTCCTGATGGAGCCACCGATGGATCCTGGCGTAAAGTCTTCGTCTTTATCGACGGCGTGGACAGCACTAAGGGCAACTTCTACCTCACTGTGGAAAAACGCAGGTGGTGGGCCGGTCCCTGCGACCGGATCAACGACGACGCCCGTGTGTACGACGTCACCCACGTGGGCACTACCGGCGAGACCTTTACCGGTACCTTGGCCAACGTGGTCAACAGCGTGCACGACTGTGGAGGTTCTTGCGGCGGGTACGGCTGTGATTGTGGCTGGTCGGGCAAGACAAGTTGCCACGGGTCAGGATCGGAAAACGAATTTTGGCCCAATAGCGAACATTTTAAAATTTTCAGGACTGCCGCTGAAGGGAGTCAGAATTATTGCATCGAGACCGATGAATCGATTGCCGATGCCGCAGACCTGGTAGTCGATGTTTCCAGAAGACGGTCAGGTGCCCTTACCATCTGCGATGAATCTTACTCAGGCGTGGGGTGCAGGCGCAACAACGACGGAAATAATGTCAGATGGGAATTCACTGCTGCAGCGGATCGCCTCTATTTGATAGGCGTTTCCCAGTACAGCAGGATCAATAAGGTCTGCTCTCCTGCAGGCGGAGATGATTGCAACTACCAAATCACTGTCACTGAGGGAGGGTGCCCGGCTGCCTGCGTGGATCCGAGCACTTGGTACGGCGGCCCCATCCTTGGCACCTACACAGTTGACGGCACAGGCTTTTCGCCGGGCAGTGTGATCTCTGGGGATACGAGCTCGGGGTCGGCGTCCAACTATGACGTGCTCTATTGGAGAGGCCCGGATGATCTGTGGCGCATCGATGTGACGCAGACGGCGACAGTCACGTTCAGCTGTTGCAGCGGCAGTGGCAGCTGTTTTAGCCGTAGCCGGGCCAAGCTTTACGACTGTATGCACAATCAAGTGGCGAGCAACACCAATGGGTGTGGCACGAACCGGCCGCATTTCACCTCAACGCTCAGCCCTGCTCTGTCGCCCTACTATCTGCTCGTGGACGGCAGACGTGCGAGCAATAATGGTCCCTATGCGATTCAGCTGTCATACTAATGTTTGCTGATGTTCTCAGGTCTTTTTTTAGGTGGGTTTAGATAAAAAGTACGGAGGAGGGGTGTATGTCTTCTCGGTCCAGTTTAAAATCAGTTGTCGTTAGTGCAGTTACAGGTCTTTTTTGCCTCTCGCTTACCAGCTGCGGAGACGATGACAGCAGTAGTGAATGTAGTTTTTCGTCTGACTGCAGCCCAGGGGAGATCTGCGTCGATGGCACGTGCATTGCCGAAACAGACAATGATACAACAGACACCGCCACCTCGAGTGACACAGATACTGATGCGGACACTGATGTAGACACGGATACAGACACTGATACTGATACGGACACTGATACAGATACTGATGTCGATACAGACACTGATACAGATACCAGCACTGGCGGCCTAGCAGACGGAGAAGCTTGCGATTCTAACGAAGCGTGCCAATCCGGCCACTGCGACAACGGCTTCTGCTGCGCCAGCGGGGTGTGTTGCGGCTCCACGGGCAACGACTCTGAGTGCCCAGCTATCTCGTGCTTCCAGGTGTTTTGTACCGGGAACTTCCAATGCACCTACAACGAGCTGCCCTGCGGTGCAACAGATCCCACACAAGGATCGGCCTGCGAGGGTGCAAACCGGTGCGACGGGTTTGGCAATTGCGTTGCCGTGGATGCTTGCGACTCAACAGCTTATGTGGGTACAGGCGCCTATGAATGCACAAGCGGCACAGTGGAAGATCCCTGCCATGACGACTGCACGAGCGATTCTCAGTGCACATCTACCCACACCTGTATCGACGCAGCATGTGTCCCCCTGATGGACAACGGCGCGTCTGGCTGTGAGACAGATGCCCAGTGCGCATCTGGCCACTGTGACGCCACGACCCAGGTGTGCTGCGAAAGCGGTACCTGCTGTAATGTGGACACCCAGTGCGGCCGCTATGCCTGCGGGTTGACCACCTGGTCCTGTTTTCAAACGTGCAAAGACGGCACTGGTCAGGACGACGACGCACGCTGTTCCTTGGCATCTGACTATCACTGCGACAATGGCTGGTGCCTCGACGATATGGCAGACGGCACCCAATGGTGCGATGAGAACTCAGACTGTCTCTCGGGTTTTTGCGATCCAGGCAATGGCATCTGTTGCTCTGGTGACTACTGCTGCTTGGACGACAGTGACTGTGACGGTATGAAATGCTTGACCGCCGAGGGATTTTACTGCTCACCCACCTGTGACCCAGAGGGGGTGGATGACGACGCCTATTGCGCCACTGGCTATTACTGCCTCGCTGGGGACTGCCTAGCAGGCGCCCTGCAAGATGGAGATGCGTGCACCGATGACGTCCAATGCAGCTCGGGTCACTGCGAGAACGGGTATTGCTGTGCGTCTGGAGAGTGCTGTGCAAGCGCGAATGACTGCGCCACTGACACCCAGTGCAATACCCCGTCCTGCCTCGGGTCCAAGCAGTGTGCCTACTACCCGCATTTTTGCGGGGCAACGGATCTGCTCGTCGGGGATACATGTTTAGGGGATAACCGCTGCGACGGGTTTGGCAACTGCGTCCCGGTCTCTCCGTGTGAGGGAGGATACTTGGGTGAGGGCTATGTCTGCGCCGAGGGATCTGTGGACCAGGATTGCCTGTCCACCTGTGCCGATGATGGAGACTGTGAAACCGCCTACCACTGCGACGCGGGCACCTGTATCGCTGATCTGCAATCCGGCGAAAGCCCATGTGACAGCAATGCGGATTGCGCCACGGGCAATTGCAATCCCATTACCGGCGTGTGCTGCACCACCGGGTATTGCTGCGACAGCGATAGCCAGTGCGACGCCTTTCTTATCACGTGCGATGAGACAACCGATTCCTGCCTCACCTATTGCGCCACAGATGGAGACTGCATTCCGTTTGGGGATTACCATTGCGAAAACAGCGTGTGCGAACCTGATATCCCGAACGGCGAACGCTATTGCCTGGAGAACGGGGATTGCCTGTCCGGCTACTGCGACGTGAGCACTGGCACCTGTTGTGACAGCGGGAGCTGCTGTCAGACCGACGCGGATTGCGCCGGGTTCAGCTGCGATGGGTCGTTCAGCTGCGTTGCTGATTGCGCTGGAGATGACAACCTGTGCGCCGATGGATACTTCTGTAACGGGAGTACATGCGAGTACAAGCTGCCCAATGGCTATTCTGGATGCCAACAGGACGGAGACTGTGCATCAGGTAATTGCGACGAGGGCCTCGGCATTTGCTGCGATTTGGGCGCATCCTGCTGTAGCGATCCTGCCCATTGCGACGACGGAGATCCCTGTACCAACGATAATTGCGCTGCTTCCTTTGCCTGTGTGTTCATACCGCGGGATGACTTTGAGTCCTGCAGTGACGGCGCGTTCTGCAATGGTGCGGAATACTGTTTAAGCGGCACCTGCACCGCAGGCACGGCCCAATGTACAAACAGCACGACCTGCATGGCCCAGTCCTGCGACGAAGGGAACGATACTTGCGTCAACACACCCATCAACATTGGCCAGCCGTGCACTGACGTCCTGTTCTGCCTCGGCGACGTTGCCATGACGTGCACTGGAACCGGCCTTTGCCAGGATCCGGGTACAGGCACGCCGCCGTGCACCGGGAGCACAGGCAGCGCGTGTACCGAGTACTTTTGCAACGAGGACACCAACGCCTGTGACGAGGTGAACCTGAGCGACGGATACATCTGCGAGGGAACTGGCCCTGGTCAAGACAATAATCCCTGTAACGGCACGAACGTCTGCGATACCGGCGTCTGCGTGTCTGGCACTGATCTGCCCTGCGACGATGAAGATCCCTGCACCACAGATAACTGCGTCAATAACGGCGGGGTGGCCGAGTGCGGATCCCACGACCCCAAAGCCGACGGTGCCTTGTGCGAAAACGCGACGTGTTTTGGCGACGGCGCTACTTGCTGGAGCGGCAATTGTATCGAGAGTAGCGATACTGATAGCCGTCCCTGCTATGACGGCGATATTTCAACCATTGACGAGTGTACGAATATTGAAGGCGACATCCAGTGCGAGACACTCGACGCTGAACCGTCGGTCATCACCTGTGGATCCATCACAAACCTCACCGCTGATGTATTTGAAACGCGTGAGTATTACGCCTATGGAGGCACCTGCAGCGGGACTTTTTTAGGGCCAGAAGCCCCGCTTACCCTGAACCTCTCAGCCGATGCAACCGTAACCATCGATATACAAAACGCGACACCGACCATGGATATTGAAGTGCTGTATTTAACCGACTGGACCTCTCCTACCACATGTAGCACCAGCGGCACGAATAGCATGTCTGTTGGCCTTACGTCACAGGCTGAGGATTACATCTTTGTTCTGGAAGCAGACAGCACACTGCCGCCCGATAGCTTTGACGTAGTTGTCACCTGTACACCATGAGCTGCATGGCCTCGGGAAAATGAGTTACATATTTATTGTAATAATATGACATATATAAAATATATAATTATATTTATTTGGGGTGAAAGGATCGCGCAATGAATGGCGATGGGAAATGGTCTTTAAGTTTCGATTTGGCAAACTTATCCAAGCAAGGGGCACCTGTTCAGATCTGGCTGCTTTCGTTGGTGGCTGTGTTCAGCTTTGGGTGCGATGCCACTGCCCCGGCCCCAGAGGTGGTGGTTGCAGCCCCGGCCTCGGCGAGCCTTGCAATCAAGCCAGCAGCAGATCGCACAGATGACGAGTGCTGCACAGATCCGGGCGCCATTTCACAGTGTTGGTGGATGGATGCTGACCGGGATGGGGTAACGTGCTCTCCAGCCAAACCCTGTCCCAATGGCAACCCGTGCGACTACACACAGACCGGACCCAATGGCCAGGGCCTTTGCGAGTGCGCGGTTCGATCTGACTGTTGGGACGGGGCAACGCGAACAGGACTCTGCACAGAAGCCGGCCTATGTGGCCCATCCTATTGCAATGGTTTTTTTGCATGTTCCTGCTGGGGCGGATGCGAAGCAGTCGCGCCTGCCGGGTACAGCACGCCCGGTGCCATGTGCCAAGATATTGCGAGCGGATACCCGGGATACTGCTGTGAGGGAGACTATCCCGCGGATTACGCCGGGGTAATGCAAGGGTTCTGTTCAGACGCTGAGTGCGCCGATGGGCTCAACACCTGCGTCGAAGACGCGGATTGTGTCGATGACAACCCCTGTACCCAGGATTACTGCAATGATGGTGTCTGCGCCAACGCCTCCATCCTTTACGGCATCCCAGAGGCACCTGGTTGCGACCCAGTCAGTGGCGGCACGGTAAGTACTGACTGCACAACCCCTTGGTGTATTGGTGGTGCGTGCAGCTACATCTACGCCAACGATGGGGCTGAGTGTACCCACAATCCCCAAAACGTGGATCTAGCATGGTACGGCGACGATCCCAGGGAAGGGGTTGGGGATCTTACCAGCTGCTACTACCAGCGCTGCGATGCATCGGGCATATGCCAAGGCCGGGTTGACCTGACAAACGGCCTGGCTTGCGATGACGACGAAGGCAACAGCTGCACTGCCGAGGTGTGCGATCAAGGCCTCTGCACCCACGATCCCAGCCCCAATGTGGGGGATACATGCAATGCGGACGATAATGCGTGCACTGTAGATGCCTGTGATGCGTTGGGGGATTGTAATGTCGGCGACATATACGACTGCGACGATTCAAACTGGTGCACCTCTCCAGATACCTGCGTGGACGCGGATCCGGATCACCTCATACCCAGCTGTAATAATCCGGGTCTGAATGGGAATGCGGTCGATTTTGGATATACCGATACGGACGACTGTATAGACGTTATCTGCGTTAATGGATTTGAAGATCCCACCCCAACCGACTGCACCGGGTACAACCCCGAGGGATATGACCTCCAGTGCAACAGCTATGCGTGCGTCGATGGAAACGGGGAGGACAACTGCACCCTGGACTATACGTCTCACCTGGGAGATGCCTGTGTTGACGATGATGGGTGCACAGTGGGCGATACATGCGGTGATGGGGGCGGGTTTGGCGTATGTCAGGCTGGCGGGCCCATGGACTGTAACGATGACAACCCGTGCACGAGCGATGCCTGCGCAGATGGCGTGTGTGTTTACACCCCGTTGACAGGCACCCCCTGTGATGCAGACGGCAGCCTGTGCACCCAAAACGACGCGTGCGACGCTACTGGCAATTGCGCCCCAGGCCCAATGGTGGACTGCTCCGGCCTATCGACCGAGTGTACCAATGGGGTGTGTGCGCCTGGAACCGGTCTCTGCGAGGTGCAAAACCTGCCAGCTGGATCGGCCTGCAATGCAGACGACGACGGGTGCACCCCCAACGATGAATGCGACGGCGCGGGCAATTGCGAGGCCGATCCAATCCCCATGGATTGTTCGGGCTCCAACGATCAATGCAACACCGGCTTTTGCAATTCAGCCACAGGGCTTTGCGAACAGGACGGCACACCCCACGAAGGCGATGCCTGTGATGCAGACGGATCCCTGTGTACACCAAACGATACCTGCCAGTCTGGCGCGTGTGTGGCTGATCCTTCTCCTGTGGATTGCTCAGGCATGAGCGATCAGTGCAACAACGCTGTGTGCGATTCTGCCACGGGCAACTGCGACTACGATAATCTCCTGCTACTGGACACCGCGTGTAATCTCGACGATAGCGGCTGTACGACCGAGACCTGCCAGGGTCCTGGCGCTGGAGATCAGGCGCTTACGTGTACGGTCCTGTCCACTGTTGACTGCGATGATAGCAACGTGTGCACAGCCGATACCTGTCAGGCCTTATCTTGGAACACCTACCAGTGCAACAACACTGCCGAGCCCGATACCACGGCGTGCGATTTCGACGATAACGGCTGCACCCAAAATGACCACTGCGACGGCGCAGGCGGCTGCGTGGCCGGCACCTCGGTGACCGCTGCGGATTGCGAGGCTATCCTCGGCGTGGATATGGACTGCAACACAGCCCAATGCATCGATGACAACGGCAACAATTACCACTGCGAAGCGGTCATCCGCACGACAGACCCAGGGGACTGCAATGCAGACAATGATGGATGCACCCTCGATACCTGTGTGGATTCTGGTGATCCAGACGTGGGCGCTGTCTGTACCATCGGCAGTGGGTGGGATTGCTCGGCGCTCGACAATCCACCGTGCCAGACCGGGTACTGCGACGACTTTGGCGACAACTACAACTACAGCTGCCAGGCGAGTCATGCACCGGGTACTACTTCGTGTAACGCCGATTCAAACGGCTGCACAGTCAATGACGCCTGCGATGGGGCTGGCACCTGTACGCCCGGCGCAGCAGCAGTGTGCACGCCGACCGATGCCTGCCAAGAGTCGACCTGCGCGAGCACAGGGGAAAACACATATACCTGCGACGAGACAGCCATTGAAAACTGCTGTATCGACGCTGGCGACTGCACTGGCCTCGGCCTGGCCTGCGAAGGGGTACCAGCACCGCCCGTCGGGTGCAGTGCCCTGGCCTGCGTGGACAACGCATGCGTGTGTGAGCAAGAAGCTGAGGGCACGGATTGCACGGATTACGACCCAGCCGACTACCCGCCCAACTGCTACGACGGCCTGTGCGATGTAAACGGCACATGCGTGCCGACCATGCACGATGCGTACAATAATCTGTGCTCTGATGTGTTTGAGCCCGGCGATAGAACCGCCATCGATACAACCCACGATGCGTACATGGGCGCCATTCCAAACACAGTCGAAAGCGGCCCAGACGCGACCCTAACGATCACAGGGAGCACCTTGTGCGCCAATAATAACTACTATGCGGCTGGAGATGAGTGCGAAGAGATACTCACCGGCAACGACATCGGGTTCGAGGGGCGCGATCTGGTCTATGTGTTTCAATACCAGACCAATGAACCGGATCAATACCAACTGTTCTCATACATCATTAAAGTGCAGGCTGATTACGACATTGGGATCTACATCGCAACAGATATTAACGCTGCATCTGAATGTCCAGAAGGGGATAACCCCGATGCAGACGAGAACGCGGAGACGTTTGTTGCCGCCCCGTCAGAGCGGTGTTCTTATCCCTATCAAAACACACCCATGCCCCCGGTGGTGGAAGACGAGTGCAACGACAACGGCAACACCCTGTACGGTCAAGACTGCTGCGATCCCTGCATTGCCGGGGAAACCTGCGGGTACAAGTGGTGCAAGCGCGGGTACAACTACGACGGCAGTGCATGCGACATGTGCCAAGGTGCTGGCGACCCTGGCTATGATCCGTGGACCCACACGGGCAACTGCGATGCCCTGTGGTCCTACCCCGAAGATCCATTCAACTGCGACCCGGAGACCCCGAGCGATCCCGGCTACGATGACTTTGACTACATGGCGAGCGCGGTTATCTCGCCGGCCGGCGCCACTGACGGATCCTGGCGCACGGTTTTCATCTTTGTCGACGGTGTGGACGGTACCCAGGGCAACTTTTACCTCACTGTTGAAAAACGCCGCTGGTGGGCTGGCCCATGCGATCGGGTAAACGACGATGCCCGGGTCTACGACCTGACCAACGTGGGCCCAGCTGGTGACACGTTTATCGGCACCCTGGACAACACGGTCAATAGCATGCACGCGGGCGGTGGATCCTGTGGTGGATACGGCTGTTTCAGTGGGTGGTCTGGAAAATCCGCCTGCCACGGCACTGGCTCTGCCAATGAATTTTGGCCCAATGCGGAGATTTTCAAAATTCATCGATCCACTGCTGAAGGGAGTGCTGCCTATTGTGTGCAGACCAATGAATCCATTACCGATGCGGCGGACTTGGTGGTGTCCATGTGGCGACGCTCTTCAACTGCGCTGACCATTTGTGACGAATCATATTACTATGAGGGGTGCCGGCGAAACAACAACGGCAACAGTGTTCAATGGCAGTTTACAGCCCAGGCAGATCGGCTGTACCTGCTGGAAGTATCCCAATACAGCGCCATCAATCGCGTCTGTTCCCCGACAGCAGGTGACGACTGCAACTACGAAATTACAGTGACCGAGGGGGGCTGTCCGGTCAGCTGCGTGGACCCAAGCACGTGGTACAGCGGCCCGGTCGAAGGCACATTCACCGTTGATGGATCTGGGTTTAGTCCGGACAACGTCATCGATGGGAACACCAGTGGCGCCAGTCGGAACCACGACATCGGGTGGGGATGGGCTGCCCGGGACCAGCTGTGGCGCATCGACGTAACGGCAAACGCGACCGTCCGGTTCAGCGCGTGCGACGACGGGGGCTACGGAGGATTTGACAGCCAGTTTGCACTCTACGACTGCGCCGGTAACCTGGTAGCCCAAAACGACGACGGATGCGGTTGGTATGCTGGCATGTCCCGATTTACAGTTAGTCTGAGCACCTCCCAGGCCCCATATTACCTGGTGGTCGACGGGTACAGTTACAATACCAGTGGCCCCTATGGCATTGGCATGTCGTATCAATAGAGGGAGCATTATCGATGATTTATAAATGGGTCCATAACGGGATATTGGAAATACTGGCAGTCTCGGCGATAACCGCCTTGGCCATGGGGTGTGGCAGCGATGAATGTGAAAATTCTTCAGACTGCTCTGTGGGCGAAGTCTGTGTGAGCGGCTCTTGCCAGCCAAGTGAGGGAGACAGCACGACCAACGTCGATACGAGTTCAGAGACCGCATCAGACACAGATACCGATACGGATGGGGATACGGACGGGGATACAGACACAGACACTGACACTGACGCGGATACAGATACGACTTCTGACACTGACACAGACACGGGCACAGAGGAAACCTGTGAGGCCACACTGTTAAACGGCCAGGCCTGCCAAGATAGCTGCGAGTGTATCTCCGACCATTGTGAAGGCGGGGTCTGCTGCTCATCTGGGGAATGCTGTCAATCAGCAGATGACTGCGACGATTCCAGTTGCACCGGTTTCTATTGCTCGGGCAACTTTCAATGCATGTACAGCAATGCGGTGTTCGAATGCGGTGAACAAGACTTGGGGGATGGGGATGTTTGCACGGGCGATAATGTCTGCGACGGCTTTGGCAACTGCGTCACGCTAGTGGTGGATTGCGGCTGGTATAACCCCAACGGCGAATTCTCCTGCACCGATGGATCGGCCCAGGCCGACTGCTACACGAGCTGTACTCAGGAAAACCAAGCCATCAACTGCGATCAATCCCAAGGCGCCGGGTGTCAAGATGGGATCTGTCTACCAGATGTGGGTCTTGAAAACGGGGAGGCCTGCGGAGAGAGCTTCCAGTGCAAGTCTGGATACTGCGGTGATGGATTCTGTTGCCCGGCTGGGGAATGCTGTGCCCAAGTCTCAGACTGCGATGATTCGGGCTGCGTAACCCGCCTTTGCAACGGGTCGAGCCAATGTGTTTACAACGAATTGGCATGCGGCACAGCCGATACAGAAGACGGAGATACCTGCGACGGTGCAAGCCTGTGTGACGGATTGGGCAATTGCGCAACGGTCGCCACTTGCGACGGGGCCTATGCATTTGACGGGACATACACCTGCGACCAGGCGTCGGTTCAAGAGGATTGCTTCTCCAGTTGCGTCAACGTGAGCCACTGCAATGCCGGATACACCTGCGAAGGTGGTGAATGCATCACATCTGGGCTGGCAAATGGATCCGCGTGCACCCTGGACAGCCAATGTGAATCTGGCCACTGCGGTGATGGATTCTGCTGCCCAGCCGGAGAATGTTGCGCCCAAGCGTCCGATTGCAACGACACCCTGTGCAATACGCGCGTGTGCAATCCAAATTTCCAATGCGTCTACAACGTTCCAGCAGAGCTTTCATGCGGCAAAGAAGACACTTCCACGGGCTTCCAGTGCACTGGAGATAATCGCTGCGATGGATACGGCAACTGCGTACCACTGGATCGATGCACCGATGCCTATTCCTGGGACGCAGATGGCCAGGGAACGGGATTTTCATGTGCATCCGAATACACAGCCCTGGAAGTCTGCCACGCGAGCTGCGTCAATGCCCTGCAGTGCAATAACGGGTATGTCTGCGACACCAATGCCTGCGTGCCAGATGAGGGAACCCCCAACGGCGATACCTGCACACAGGATTCGGATTGCGCGTCTGGCAACTGCGAAAACAACATGTGCTGTCCTGCAGGAGAAGAGTGTTGCCAAGACGCGAGCGATTGTGACAATTCCCTGTGCGTGCTCAGGTACTGCGACGGCAACAACGCGTGCCAGTACCACGACGTGAGCCCGTGCGCCACGCCTGACCAGAGCGACGGCGACACCTGCATGGGGGCCTCTCTCTGTGACGGCGTGGGCTCCTGCGCGGTTGTGGATACCTGTGACGGGGCATATGCGGCCACCGGGGATTATTCCTGCGGCCCGGGGTCGGTTGCCGAGGACTGCTATACTTCGTGCACCACGCGCGCCCAGTGCAATGATGGCTATGCCTGCTCTAGCGGGGCTTGCATCGACAAGATACCCAATGGCCAGGGTACCTGTACCCAGAACGAGGACTGCGAATCCGGCTACTGCACCACGAGCACTGGCATCTGTTGCGATGGCGGATGGTGCTGCAACGACAACGACCAATGCGGTGCGTACTCGTGTGACCCGGGTACCTGGTCCTGTGAATTCTCGTGCGACAATAGCGGGGACGACGATAGTCTATGCACGGCCATGGGAGACTTTCACTGCGATAATGGCTCCTGCTATGAGGATTTGCAAAACGGGGAATTCCCGTGTGATGAGCCTTCAGACTGCCTGTCCAACTACTGCGATGTGTCGAGCGGGATCTGCTGCAACAGCGGCACTTGCTGTGCAGACGATAGCGACTGCGATGGATTCCTGTGCACCGCGGGCAACACCTGCGAGACCGATTGCAGCCCCCTTGGCGCTGAAGACGACGCGTTGTGCGCAGAGGGATACCACTGCACTGGCAGCACGTGCGTTGCTGATATTCCCAATGGTCAAGGTACGTGTGTTGAGAACTCCGACTGTGCATCTGACAACTGCAACCCAACAACCGGTATCTGCTGCTCATTGGGCACTGGCGATTGCTGCAGCAACGCAACCCAGTGCGACGATGCCAATGCCTGCACCATCGATTATTGCTCTGCGACCTTCCACTGCTACCAGGTGGATGCAACAGACGGCCAATCCTGCGGGGACGGCGCGTTCTGCAACGGGGTCGAAACCTGCCAGTCCGGAGTCTGCACGCCCGGCACTGCCCAATGTACCGGCAGTACTGGGTGCATGAATGAATCCTGCGACGAAGACGCGGACGAATGCATTCAAACGCCGATCAACGCGGGCGATCCCTGCACAGACGTACTATTTTGTATCGGGGATGTTCAAAAAGTCTGCACCGAGACCGGCCTGTGCTTGGATCCCGGCACCGGTACGCCCCCTTGCACTGGGAGCACCGGCAATCCCTGTACCGAATACCAATGCAACGAAGCGACGAATAACTGCGACGAAATTCCCATGGTCGACGGATATGATTGCGACGACAGCGATCCGTGCAATGGGGAGAACGTCTGCGAAAGCGGTGTCTGCGTCGATGGTGTGCTGCCGTGCGATGATTTTAATCCCTGCACCACCGACAATTGTACGGACAACGGCGGCACAGCCGAATGCGGAACCCACGACCCGGTCGCCAACGGCGGGCTGTGCGAAAATGCCCCGTGCTTTGGAGACGGGGCAACCTGCTGGAGCGGCGACTGCATTCCCAGTGCCGATACTGACAGCCGCCCGTGCTATGACGGGGATATCTCCACCTATGACGAGTGCACGGACTTTACAGGAAGTATCGAATGTGATGCGATAACCAGGAACCCGACAACGATTACCTGCGGCACCACCACACCACTGGTTGCAAAAGATTTTAGTTCGTTTGAATATTACACCTATGACCCAACACTGTGTCCCGGTACGTACCCTGGATCAGAAGCCGCTGTTACCCTCAACGTGGCGAGTGACAGCGCCGTGACCATCGGGGTCAGCAATGTGGACCCAGCTATGAACATCGAAGTGATGCTGCTCGGCGATTGGACCGACCCGACCACCTGCACGAATCACAATACCGACAGCCTCACCCTGCCCCTCACTGGCTCAACGATCGACTACGTCTTTGTCCTAGAAGCCGGTGAACTCTACCCACCCACCGATGTGGATGTAGAGGTCACCTGCACGCCCCTTTAACAAGTACACAGCGCACGCCAACCCGCAGTAGATCCGTGACCCAACGAACCGGCTAGTAATGCGCACGTCCGGATCTGTGGGACCTGGGGGCGGGCAACGACTACTCACACGAAACACTATTTCATCAATAATTTCTTTTTGACGTTTTTGCAAAAAGATGATTTATTCAAAATGTGTCGCGTTGTCATCGTTAGGCGAGTGCTATCGATTGGGATGAATGACAATGAAAAATCTATTCGAACGAATAAGTGCTACTACAAAAGCAGTGTCTAGCGGTCCTTTCGATGGGCTTGCAACTGTTTTCTCAAATCTTGATTTGGAACGACTGAAGCGGAAAACAGCTGAGTTAATTGAAGACCCAAGACGTTTTTTTGCTGACTCTCGGCTCTCGTTGTTTCGATCTGCTAGCAAACTGAATTGTAATTATCAGTTATTTGATTCAGACAAGGTCCTCAGGCGAATGATTAAACTGCTTGAAGATCCAGAAAGGTTTTTACGCGATTCAAACTTTTCGTCATTGAGGTCCTTAGGAAATTTAATGAGAAATTCCCGGCTATCGAAATGACTGCGGCTGTCTTAAAATTATTTGAAATTGAATGAAGTTATATGAATAAACCCTTTGGGGTCAGCACCGCCGCTGTGAAGCAATCATATTCAACTAACATATTGGTGATAAGACGTGCCGTGATCACATCCTTGTGCCGGAAATCGGATGAGCTATCCTTTTGGGAAAGTGCTTAGTGTTACTTGGTCACTTTACCTTCGTTACGGTGCCGAAGTGACCCAGCGGTACTAGGCGCAGGCTTCCCCTTCGGCGAATAATCGCTGAACTGCCTTTGCGGAGCGGTCGAGCTTTGATGAAAAATCAAGGCCATCGGCTAATTCGCTGTCCATGGTGTAAACCCGAATGTCAATCGGTTTTAATCTCTTTAACTGGGCTTCACTAAAAGCCCTTTTTTGTATCCACTTATTAACTTGTTTGATAAATTCGATCTCTTGAAACATCGACAGATTGCCAGCGAGCTCATTTCGCCGATCAATGATACTCTCAGGTGTCTCAGGTTCGCTACCCCTAGTGGTAGGGTTGATCTGGATGATCCGAATCTCATCAGGGCGATCATTCACAGGGGTATCCTTAATAAAGTTGCTAATCGGAGGGTTTTGTGAAAACAGACCGTCCCAATAGGCCTGCTTTCCGATCCGTACTGCCTTGAACAATTTTGGAATACACGATGATGCCAACAGGGATTGTACGTTGATCTCGCCCTTTTCTCTGGAATCAAAGGCTTTAAATGTGCCGTTGAGCACATCGACCGCACCGAGCAGCAGTCGCGGGCTTCTTGGCGTGGCCAGTTGAGCTGCCTCCTCAAAGTCGAGATGTTTTTCAATGAGCGCTTGCAAGTCCACAAACTCCTTGCGCGGCGCAAACCATTGGCTCAAATTCCGTATCCACTCTGTGTTGTAAGGGCTTGTGGCATAAGCGGGCATCCAGCCGCGGTCCTGTAGCCGGAGCGATCCCACGAGCCAGTCATTGGCAAATTGCTCCCAGCTGTTGTTGGTTTGATTGTCCTCCCAAAAGTCGACTAGCCGTTGATAGACCGGTTCTTTGGCGCCGTTGGCCTTTTTGAGTAAGCCGAACCATGCCAAAGCAGCGCAGATGGCACCGCCAGAGGTGCCGCTCAAGCCAACGATGTCATACTTTTTGTGGATACCGTCCAGTAGCCATTTTTTTAACACCCCAGCGGTAAACGCAGTATGACTGCCGCCGCCTTGACATGCGATGGCGATCTTCTTTTTGCTTTTCATCTCGTCCCCCTTTTTTGTACTGAGCTCTGTGCCTAAATTGAGATTTTCTCAACAACTAACCAATACAATACTTTAATGAATGCTGCCACTAAGTGTAGCCGCGAAGCGGTAGAGGAATATAGCCTGGTGGCTTTAGCCCCAGGTATGTACCGCCATGTACTACCCCCTCAGGGCGCTTATTTTTTATTTGCCTTTTGATCATGGAGTTGGAAACCCCAGTCTTTATTCCTCTACCGCTTCGCGGCTTTACAACTCCCCCAGTTTATCTATTCAACGCGGAGGAGTTCATCGTAGCTCGGGAAGGGCCAGAGGGTTTCATCGACGATGAGTTCCAATTGATCCGCCACCTTGCGCGCTGCTTCCAGGTGGGGCCGCACTTTCTCGGCACAGAAATGAGCGCGCACTTTAATGTCATCGATTTGTGCGAGCACAGCATCGTCTTCTTCTAAAATCTTGAGGTGGTCGACGAGCTCGCTCACGGATCCAGACAGGCGCTCCAGGTGGCTGGTCTGGGCACCCATATGCTTGGCATCCCGGCCCAAGGCCTCCCGGGTCTTAATGACCGCACCTGCCGATGCGGCTTGGTAGTTCAGACCGGCTGGCAATACTTGGGTTGCGAGCATGCGCCTCAGTACCTGGAGCTCAACGGAAATGGTTTTTATGTACAGGTCCAATCGAATCCGGTACCGGGCCTGCATTTCCTCTGGGGTGAGTATCTGGTAGCGCTCGAACAGGGCCAAACTCGATCCTGCCACGAGCGCATCCAAAGCCTCGGGCGTGCTGCCAAAGGACACGAGCCCCCGCTCTTTGGCCTCTTCTGCCCATTTTTCTGTGTAACAGTCTCCGTCGAACTGGCACTTCCTGGCGTCCTCAATGACATCCTTGAGCAGCGCCAGCACAGCGGCCGACCGGGACTGACCATCGTTGAGCCGCTGCTCCAAACGGTCTGACATGAAGTCCAGGCTCTCTGCCACCATGGTGTTGATCAGCGCGTTTGGCAGCGAAATCGAATTCGAAGATCCCACTGCCCTGAACTCAAACTTGTTGCCTGTAAACGCAAACGGCGAGGTACGGTTGCGATCGGTTGTATCCCGCGGAAGGCGGGCCACACCTCCCAGGCCGAGGTCGATGTCCTCCATGCCATTTTCAATTGTCGGTCCGGCGCTCGAAACGTTTTCGAGTAGGCGAGTGAGGTAATCGCCCAGGTGCACAGAGGTTATTCTAGGAGGGGCTTCGTTGCCACCCAATCTGAGATCGTTGCCCGAACTCGCGACAATGGCAGAGAGCAGGGAGCTGTGTCGCTCCACACCCCAAACCGTTGCCATTAAAAACACCAGGAATCTGAGCTGGGATAATTGATTCGACCCTGGTTCGAGCAAATTCGTTCCCTCAGAGTCGACCAGGGACCAGTTGTTGTGCTTGCCCGATCCATTGACGAGCGCGTAGGGCTTCTCGTGGAGCAAGGCGACCAGGTTGTGCCGCCGGGCCACGCGACGCAACACGTCCATGACGAGCTGGTTCTGATCCGCCGCGATATTGGCGGGTTGGTGCAGGGCGGCGAGCTCGAACTGGGCAGGTGCCACTTCGTTATGACGGGTCTTTACAGGCACGCCGAGCCGGATGAGCTCTTCCTCTGCCTCGCTCATGAACTTTAAGACCCGCTCGTTGATAGCCCTAAAATAGTGGTCTTCGAGCTGTTGCCCGCGCGCAGGTGGGAGTCCCAAGAGCGTGGTGCCGACCTCGCACAGGTCCGGGCGCTTCAAAAACAGGTCGATGTCGATCAGAAAAAATTCCTGTTCTGCGCCGACATACGGGGTGACACTGGTCACTCGCTTATTGCCGAGCAGTCGCAACATGCGAACCGCTGCCTTGCTTACAGCGCGAACAGATCGGAGCAGCGGTGTCTTCTTGTCCAATACTTCACCTGTGTAGGACACGAACACCGAAGGCAAGCACAGGGTCGCGCCACTGTTCTGTCTAATAATGAACGCAGGAGAGGTGGGATCCCACGCGGCATATCCCCGCGCTTCAAAAGTCGACCTTAACCCGCCGTGGGGAAAGCTCGATGCGTCGGGCTCGCTCATGATCAAATGGCGACCCAGGAACCGGGCAATGGGCGTGCCGTGCTTGTCGATGTCCAAAAAAGAGTCGTGCTTTTCAGCTGTCAGACCTGTCAGCGGCTGAAACCAGTGGGTATAGTGGGTGGCGCCCTTGGCAATGGCCCATTCCTTCATGGCCTGGGCAATTACGTCCGCGGTCTCCGGTGCAATGGGCCGGTGATTGCGAATGGCAAACATCAATTTGTCGTAAAATTCCACTGGCAACCGCTGCTTCATCAGATCAAAATTAAAGGTATTCTCGCCGTAGTGCGGAAATACGCGAAAGATCTCGTGGCTCATCTATGGCTCCTTTTGCAGTGAAAGCGACCGCTACCTGTCGCAACCGATGTTAGTCAAATATGCCATTTCCTCAAAAAAAATCAATTAAAAATGAGATTAAATTAAATTTTTTTCAAAAAAACATGTCTTGGCATTACTTTCCTCATAAAATATACATGACATGTGGCTTTTTGACCGACATGCCGACAGGCTACACCGCTTTGCAGGGCTGGGTTTATCCCTGGAGTATCCTCGACCGGGTAGTTTCCAAACATCCCAGGAAGAATGTAATTTTTCAGCAAGTGTGCAATGACAGCCAGGCAGACGATCGTTATATTTTAAGGTGGAGTGTGGGGCGATGGAGACGACTGGTACTACTACCTATTCCCGGCTGACCGATGCCACTACCACCACAGGACTCTCCAAGATAACGGCTCAGCAAACTGCCAAAGCGCCGCGCTTTGCGCCTTCAGCGCCGACATCAGCACCGAAAATCCTTCGTGTCAACGGGCCGAGATCGACCCCGCAGCCATCCCGCGCTGTTGGATCACTCCCACTTGCAGCTCCTCAGCAGAGACCCCAGACTGAGTTTCAGCAGCATCTCCAGTCCCCGGCTAAAAACGAACTGCAGTACGCCTACGAAGAAAACATCGTTCAGCGCCGCATGGTGATGGCGCAAAAGACCTCTGACGGGACAATTTCGGCCGAGGCGGTTGTGGCCGAAGTGATCCGCAAGAGTGAATCGCCCGATGCCGCAGCTGCAGCCAGACTCGAGCCTATAGAAAAAAGTCAATCACTACCGGCCCTGGAGACAGCACCGACCGACACCGAAGCATTGGCAAATCAACCCGTTCTCTCGGCTACAGAGGTGGCCTCTAGACCCAAGATCAGCGTCCTCAGCACAGCCCATCTGGCCGCGCGCGTGGCCAGTTCTTACGGACAACTACCCGAACTCACCCCAAGCGAGGGCGAGGAAGCCGAGCGGATCTCCTTTATTTTTTGACGCAAACCAATAGCTTCTCGGTGTATGGCAATGTGCCAATAGGGCGCGCTACGCCGCAGGCAACGCTAGGGAATCGGCCATTAGTTTTTTGGTTTGTTCGGTCATTGTAACAGTACAACAAACAGAAAAATAAGTTCAAAGGTGGTTACTGGGCAGGGATGGTTAAAGTGGGTATACTTCGCTTGAGCATCCACCTGATAAACTTGGATGCCAGGCGAAAATGAAAGCACCGAGTATTTTAAGTCTGGATTTCGTCGAGGCACTTTGGACCAAGTACGCGCGAGATCCGAGTACCGTTCCAACTGAGTGGCGTGCCTACTTTGAATCGCTGCAAAGCGACCCACTCACCCGGGCTGAAGATTCCCACACCATGGCCATTGGTCATCGGCAACTGGTCGATGAACCAAGGCCCGACGCCGAGCAGTGCACGACCTGCGGCCGCGTCTTTGCCATGTCCGAACTCCAGCGACGCGTGGGGGAGTTGATTCGCGCCTATCGGGTGCGGGGGCACCGCGCCGCCCACCTGGATCCTTTGGAAACCACCCCACCCGAGCTCGATGAACTCGACGCGCGGCACTTTGGTTTTGTCGCTGCTGATCTCGACCTCAAATTCAGCCCCGGTACCCTGTCATCAGGGGAACAGCTCACCCTGGGGGAGATCATATCGAGACTCCGGCAGACCTACTGCAGTGCCATCGGCGTTCAGTTCATGCATATCGGCAACCGGTCCAAGCGTGAGTGGCTCCAGCGAACCATGGAGGCGTCTCTCAATACCATTCAGCTTTCGAGAGACCAACAGATTCGTATCCTGCGGCGGTTGACCGACGCGATCGTGTTTGAAAAATTCGTGCAGCGCAAGTTCGTCGGAGCCAAGTCGTTTTCATTGGAAGGGGCAGAGAGCCTTATCCCCTTGCTCGACATGGTGATTGAACAAGCCGCGCACCACGGCATTGAGCAGATCATTATCGGTATGCCCCACCGGGGTCGCCTGAACGTGCTGGCCAACATTCTGGGCAAACACCCCCGCAAGATCTTTAGCGAGTTTCAAGACGCGCTCCCTGCAAACGGGGACGCTGCGAGCGACGTGAAATACCACCTGGGCTACCACCGGGACATGGTCCATCCAAACGGCGTCAAGATGCACGTGGACCTGATGTTCAACCCGAGCCACCTGGAATTTGTATCGCCCGTGGCCCAGGGTGCCCTGCGCGCAGAGCAAGACAACATGGGCGATCTGGACCGGGAGCGGAGCCTGCTCATCCTGATCCATGGGGACGCGTCATTTGTGGGCCAGGGCATTGTCCAAGAGACCCTCAACCTGAGCAACTTGGCGGCATATCGGGTGGGTGGGACATTGCATATCGTGGTCAACAATCAGATCGGCTTTACCACGCCGCCAGGCCAAGGACGATCGAGTCAGTATGCCACCGACGTGGCGCGCATGCTCCCAATTCCGGTCTTTCACATCAATGGGGAACACCCAGAAGCCGTGGCCCAGGCTGTACATCTCGGTGTGGACTTCAGGCAGCGATTCCAAAGCGACGTGGTCATCGACATGTATTGCTACCGCCGCCGGGGACACAATGAAAGCGATGACCCCACATTTACCCAGCCCTTGATGTACAAAAAAATCGCCCAGCGCCCCACCGTGCAGGAGAGCTACACCCAGCACCTCCTCAGCCTGGGCGGGCTGACCCGGGACGAAGCCGATGAGATTCAGCAAGACCAGCTGGCCCACCTGGAGAGCGAATTTAAAAATACCGATGCGCGGGACAGCGAGCAGTTCCCAGCCCGGCCAAACGCCTTTGAACCCAAGTGGGACAAGTACCACGGCACCACTGGGAGTGAAGTAGCTGGTGCGGTGGACACCGGGGTTGCCGAGGACGTGCTCCAAAGCTTGCTCGACCGGTTGACCACCATACCTCCGGGCTTAAAGGCCCACAAAAAAATTATAAAAATCTTGGCTACGCGAAAATCCATGGCAACTGGCGATCATTTGGTCGACTGGGGTACAGCCGAAGCCCTGGCCCTGGCTTCATTGGCAACAGAGGGCGTTCGGATTCGCCTGTGCGGACAAGACACCCAGCGGGGTACTTTTAGCCATAGACACGCGGTACTCCACGATGTGGAGACAGGGGCGGCCCATATGCCCCTGGCCCATCTCTCACCAGACCAGGCGCCAGTGGAAATCGTCAACAGCCCCTTGTCCGAAGGCGCAGCCCTGGGGTTTGAATACGGGTACAGCACAGTGACCCCAGATGCCCTGGTGATTTGGGAAGCCCAGTTCGGTGATTTTTCCAACGCTGCCCAGGTGTACATCGATCAGTTCATTTCCACGGGCCAGAGCAAGTGGCAACTGCTGTCTGGCCTGACCCTGTTCCTCCCCCACGGGCTGGAAGGCACGGGTCCAGAGCACGCGAGTGCCCGGTTGGAGCGATTTCTCTCCCTGGCTGCGGACGGGAACTACCGGGTCGCGAGCCCAACCACGCCGGCCCAGCTATTTCACCTGCTCAGGCGTCAAATAGTGGCGCCAGCCCGCCTTCCCCTGGCTGTAATGACGCCCAAGAGCATGCTGCGCCTGAGCACCTCTTTCTCAGCACTGGGCGCTCTGGCCTCAGGTCGATTTTTGGACATCATCGAGGATGGGGATGTGCCGCTTGCCACTGCCTCGCGCGTGCTGCTGTGTACTGGTAAGATTTATTACGATCTCATTAACTATCGCACCCTCAACCGCCAGGACGACGTGGCCATTGTTCGCATTGAACAACTCCATCCCCTTGCTTACAAACACCTTAAAAATACCCTCCAGGCCCTGCCCCAGGGCAGGCCGATCGTGTGGGTACAGGAGGAACCCGAAAACATGGGGGCACTCGGTTACATGCGGCTGCGCTTTGAAAAACGGCTATCTGAATTTTGGCCGTTTCATTGTGTCAGTCGACAGGTATCTCCGAGTCCGGCCACCGGGTCTGCCAGCCTTCATAAGCACGAGCAGGCCGAAATCGTGGCGCGCGCATTTGCACCACTCACTTGAGCAACATTTTTGTTAAAAGGAAACACGCCATGACAGTCGACGTCACCGTACCAGATCTGGGAGAGTCCATCAGCGAAGTAGAAGTTGGCGCCTGGTTAAAGGCAGTGGGGGATCCCATTGAACAGGATGCCCCCTTAGTGGAGATCGAGTCTGAAAAGGCCTCAATTGAAGTACCTGCACCGGTTTCCGGAACGCTGGTGGCCATAGTAAAGCAGACCGGTGAAGCCGCACTCATCGGAGAGCTCCTCGGCCAGATCGATCCGGAACCAGGGGCTGCCAGACCCAAAAAAGAAGCGACAGCTCCCCCCAGCGCCGCAGCGCCTAGCGCCGCAGAACCCAGTGCTTCAACGCCGTTTGTCATGCCTGCGGCAAGGCGCGTGCTCGATGAAAACCACGTGCCGGTTGAAGCTGTGACGCCGACTGGTCCGGGCGGCCGGGTGTTAAAAGAAGACGCCCTCACAGCTGTTGCTGGGCGTCAGGACAAAGCTGCCAATGACACGCCGCCCAACGCACCACCCCCTCCCATCACTTCAGATCGCGGCGAGCGAACCCTGCCCATGACACCGATCCGCCGCACCATTGCCAGGCGACTGGTTCAAGCAAAAAAAGACAGCGCCCTGCTGACCACGTTTAATGAGATCGATATGTCCGCTGTTAAACGCCTGCGCGCTGAAGTGAAGGAGGCGTTTGAAAAGCAGCACGGCGTTCGGCTCGGCTTCATGTCGTTTTTTGTCAAAGCAACGGTCGCGTCCCTCAAGCGGTACGAAGCCCTTAACGCTGAAATCAGGGGTGATGCGATGGTATATCGGGACTACTGCGACATCGGCATTGCCATTGGCAGTGGCAAAGGGCTCGTTGTTCCGGTGATTCGCAATGCAGAGCGACTGGGATTTGCCGGCATCGAGCAGTGTATCGCAGACTTTGGCGCCCGAGCCAAGACCGGCGGGCTCACCCTGGAGGAGCTCGAAGGGGGGACGTTTACCATCAGTAATGGCGGTGTCTATGGATCCATGCTGTCGACCCCGATCGTCAACCCACCCCAGAGCGGAGTACTGGGGCTCCACGCCATCAAGGACCGCCCCGTGGCCATTGACGGCCAAATCGTCATTCGTCCCATCATGTATGTGGCCCTGACCTATGATCACCGCATCGTTGATGGCCGAGAAGCCGTGACATTTCTCAAAGAAATAAAAGAGCGCATCGAAAGCCCGGGCCGATTGTTGGTGGAGGTGTGATCATGACTGAAAAACGGTATGATATCGTATTCTTAGGTGGAGGACCGGCCGGTTATGTGGGCGCTATCCGGGCTGCCCAGCTCGGGCTCACCACCGCGTGCATTGAAAAGTCATCGACCCTCGGCGGTACGTGCCTCAATATCGGTTGTATCCCCAGCAAGGCCCTGTTGGACTCTAGCGAGCGCTTTGCCGAGGCGCGCCAATCCCTAAAAACCCACGGCATCCTGGTCGACGATGTGCGACTGGACTTACCGGCAATGATGCGCCGCAAGGAAAAGATCGTGGCCCAACTGACCAAGGGCATCGCCTTTCTCTTCAAAAAAAACAAGATCGACGCCATCACAGGCGAGGCGCAACTCCAGGGCAATGGCCAGGTTCGCGTTGTGGGCGAGCAAACCGTCACAGTGGCGGCTGATCGCATCGTCATTGCCACGGGGTCGACTGCGGCGACCCTCCCCAATGTGCCGTTTGTCAAAGATCGCATTGGCAGCAGCACCGAGGCCTTGTCCTATCCCGCTGTTCCCCCCAGGCTGGTGGTCATTGGCGCTGGGGCGATCGGGATCGAGCTCGGATCCGTGTGGCGACGCCTCGGCTCAGAGGTCACGATTCTCGAATACATGGACCGCATCTTGCCCGGTGCTGACGAGGAAATCGCCAAACACGGCCAGCGCGTATTCAAAAAGCAGGGCATTGTTTTTGAGCTTAGCGCACAGGTATCGGGTGCCCGGGTCACAGGTGATGAATGCACTGTTGCGTTCAACGACAAAGAGATCCAGGCAGATCAGGTTCTGGTCGCAGTGGGTCGAAGTCCCAATACGAGCGGGTTAAACCTGGAAGGCGCGGGCGTTCAAACCAACCCACGGGGATTTATCACAGTAGATGATAACTATCAGACCTCCGTACCGAGCATCTGCGCTGTTGGCGACGTGATCGGCGGGCCCTTGCTCGCCCACAAGGCCTCTGAAGAAGCGGTCGCATGCGTGGAGAAGATCGCCACTGGCACTGGACATGTGGACTACGACACCCTGCCTGGTGTGGTCTACACAGATCCAGAGGTTGCCCAGGTCGGAAAAACAGAGGCAGCCCTGAAGCAAGCAAATATCCCGTATCGAAAAGGTACGTTTTCGTTTCGAGGCATCGGCAGATCCCTGGCCATGGGCAAGATCGATGGCTTGGTAAAAATCCTGGCCCACGCGACGACCGACCGGGTACTCGGCGTGCACATCATCGGTCCCCACGCGGGCGATCTCATCACTGAGGCGGCCACAGCCATGGCCCTGGGCGCGAGCAGCGAGGATATGGCCCGCACCTGGCACGCCCACCCAACCCTGTCCGAGGCAGTAAAAGAAGCAGCCCTGGACGTGAACAACCGCGCAATACACGCATAGAACTTCTCGCCGTGGGCCTCTGCGGATGCGGACACGTCAAAATAAATTCCCGTGGTGTTTTTTTGTCGGTATGTGGTAAATCGACCTCGGAGGTACGTCTTTGTTCAGTTACGTGGATAAAAAAATACGCGAAAAGCTCGAAACAGACGACCGTTTGGTAACGGTCGACTGTCAGGGCAGACCGATAAACGGAGGAGACAAGGCAAAACCCTTCCTGTCAATCCTGGGGCCGATTCCCATTCCACGGGTCATCGGGGATAGGGAGTGGACCCTCTCCTGGTTTTTATTTGTCCGTAGAGTAGAGCTCGCCAATGTTATGGATGCGGCAAACCGGGTGCAAGACGGAAACACGAACGCATTCCGGGAGCTCGTGCAGTGCAACATGTCTGTCAATTCGATCTTTGCCTTGCCTGGATTTCTCAGTCAGCCAAACCCACTGGTTCGCATCCATTCCTGTTGCCTCACAGGTGACGTGTTCGGATCCATGCGGTGCGAATGCGGTCCTCAACTCGAAGCGGCCTTTGAGCAATTGGTTCAAGAGAAGTCTGGCGCAGTGGTGTACATGTCTGGTCACGAGGGCAGGGGCATTGGCTTGTGGGCCAAGGCCATTACCTATCTGTTGCAAGACGATGGCCAAGACACCTACCAGGCCAATGTGTCCTTGGGATTGCCCGAGGATTCCCGGGATTTCACTGACGCGGCCGTGGCCTTGCGGTTTTTGCTAAAAGGCAAGCCCATCCGGCTCCTATCGAACAATCCCCTCAAGCGCCAGCACTTGGAAGATGCAGGACAGACAGTATCTGAAATGGTCTCGCACCTGGCCGGCGTGGGGCAACACAATGTTCGCTACTTGCGCGCCAAAAGGTCCAAAGGTCATTTGCTGCCGAAACTCTAGATGTCTGCAAAGACTAAGATCTTAATAGATGTGTTGAGTTTTGACGTGTCCGCCTACGCCGAGCCTACGGCGGGATCTTGGTTCTTCGTAATCCATCTCGAAACTCGATAACCCCGCCGGAGGCTCGGCGTAGGCGGGCCTCGTCAGATCCACCCATCACACCCACTGCCTTGACTTGACCCCATCTCTTGTGGTTTTAATCCCGATTAATTCAGTGATAGCAAATTTTTTTAGAAACAGCGAAAGGAGGACTGTATGAAAAAAGTGGCATTTGTATCCGTACTCACGTTGGTTGTTCTGAGTTGTGCGCATAAGGAAGGCGTCAAGGCGCCAGGTGCGCAACAAGAGGTTTTGGAGACACCAGATACTGACAAGGAAGGTGGCGCTGCCAAGGCAGTTCCCGAGAAAAAAGATTCAAAACCCGTCGCGTTTTCCCAGGTGGGTGCTGGCAGCAAAGCATTGGCAGGCAATCAGCAGCCAAAAATTCTGCACCTCGTCGCATACAAAGGCAGCAAGGCTACCCGATTGATCAAACCAAACGCATCAGTGACCATCGAGGCGATCGCTCGGGATCCAGATGGTGATGCCCTGACCTATGACTGGCAAGTTGCATTTGGCGCCGGGCAGTTGGAACCCATTGAACAGGGTAAAATCACTTGGAAAACAGGCCGACCCTCAGGCAAAAACGACCTAAAGCTCGTGGTATCTGACGGCCGCGGTGGTCAGACCCAAGCCTTCTTAAAGATCGATGACGGCACAGACCCTATATTCAGTGGAAAGATCGTCACCGTGGGCAACAAGCCGATCCAGAATGCGGACGTTACCGTAAATGGAAATGCTGCCAAGACCGACAGTAAAGGGAAGTTTAAAATAGCGCTCAAGGAAGGTGACGATGAGACCTTTATCGTCACCGTGCGCAAACCCGGATATGGGTTGCTGTCTCGCATATTTGACAAGCCGATTGACGACGTGACCTGGCAGCTGCCGCCTGGGATCAAGCATTCGGTGGATCCCACCAAGCCCATCTCTGTCAAAGCCCCGTTCAGGCGTCGCCAGTGTCGGGGCTCTCTTAGCAGCCGCGTTGACTGGTCCCGCTTTAAAAATCAACACACACCCCGGTTTTATTCGAGCAGTGGCGTCTTTGTGACCGGCCCCTTCCCCGGGGAGCTTCAAGCAGTGGTTGATATCATCGAGGCCGGAACCGAGTGCAGCCCGGGGTTTGCCGTGCAGATCCCGGCCAATTCACTGGTCGATGCCAGCGGCAACCCACCGACTGGGAATGTCACCATCTCCATGTCAACGGTTGACCTGTTTTCGCCCGAAGGCATGCCAGGGGACTACACGGTTCGGACCGGCGAGACAACTGGTGTGATGCGCAGCACTGGCGCCGGCACTATCGACATCTATGGCGGGGGGGGGAAGTCGTATAACCTGAAGACCGGAGCCCAAGCAGAGCTGACAATCCCGGTCGATCCATTGCAGGTAAAAAAGTTTCCTAAGTCCATTGCACCCACTATCCCCCTGCTCATCTATGATGAAGCACGGGGCATCTGGAAAGTTGAAGGCACCATGAAGCTCAATCAAAAAGGGGATGCCTACGTGGCCAAGGTCGGTCACTTCTCTGCGTTTAACGCGGATTTGATCAAGACCGATCAATCCTGCGTGCGCGTGGATAGCCAAGGCATCCAAGGGGACTACAACCTCGAAATAACGATCCCGATTGCCGGCAGCGCACCTGTTGTCAGAACGTTTAACGTGGATAATACGCCTGAGACCCTGCACGCTGTTTACAACCTGCCGAGCAATACCGACATTGTCCTGCGCCCCTTTCGCATGGAGGCGACCGGACCCGTTCCCCTGGGCAACTTTGGGGTAAATACCGGCCCCCCCCAGGTGCCAACCGATCCCAATCGCCCGGTCTTTCCCTACCAGGCGTGCCAGAGCGAGGTGTTTTTGGAGGAGCAGTCTACCGTGCCCGACACTCCTGCTGCGCCCACCAACCTGCAGGGGCAATGGTCATCCCTGTCAACGCTCAACCTGACCTGGACAGACAACGCAACCAACGAAACCGGGTATCGCATCTATAGGTCCTTCTATAGTGCGAGTGGTCCCTTTGACTACTTGGGTCAGGTGCCGGCCAACACCACATCTGAGCCGATCACTGATTTAATGCCGTGCCAGGACCACTGGTTCCGGGTGTCAGCTGTGAACGGGAGTATAGAATCGGCCTATTCAAACTCAATCCATGCACCACAAAACACTGTTGCGAAAGTTGCCTTTACTGGAAGCCTGCCATCCCCGTTCGTCAACGACGGGGTAACCCACACGGTCTATTGTTTTGACTCTCAGGTTTATAACGGTGGGTACGGGCTCCTCGATATGCAGCGCGATCATGTCATGGCAAACGAGTCAACAGGTGACCCACAGAGAGTCTTTCCCAGGGAGCCCGTACTGAGACAGGATCTGTCCGGCCGATGGGATCTCGTCTACGGCAGCAGGTATGACGGGCCGTCCGATATCGTGCTTTATGGACGGTTGAGCAGCTGGGCCAGTTACCACAGGAGTCAGTTTTTTGCGGTGTATCTCTCATTTGATGAACAATCAGGTCAGATTGCGCCATTCTCTATGTGGGCGGGTGACATGGATACTGACGTTCAGACGCCATTAGGTGATGAGTGGGGCAAGGTAATGGCCTCAACTCAGAGTCCGCCGTCGTTACCTGATGGGCTAGACGGTTATATGCCCGGCAGCAGTGGCCAGTTGGGATATCTTTACGGCCGAGTCGTTGGGAACGTGTTTTTCGTAACCCCGTCAGGCACAACTTACGGGTCGAGTATCAATATTGAGTTCAATATGCCGATCCACAACGAATAGTAACCCTGCACGCGATCACAGCTCAATGTCGTAGGCCGGCCTTTTGAATGACTGCCTGGAGTTGCTTTAGCCGTCTGTCTACTAAATCATTAATACTGTCTTTAGAAAATTTTCCGCTTTTTAATCGCTTGCCGGCTTTGATGCCGGTCAGCACTTCAATGCCTTCGTCTACCGTGTTGACCGCGTAGATGTTGAATTTGTTTTTCTCAACCGCGTCGATCACTTCTTTTTCCAGCATCAGATTCCTGATATTGGTCTTGGGAATCAACACGCCCTCGTTCCCGGTGAGGCCACGCTTTTCGCAAATTTTAAAGATACCTTCTATCTTTTCGTTGACCCCGCCGATGGGTTGGATCTCGCCGAGTTGGTTCACCGATCCGGTCACGGCGATGCCCTGGCGGATGGGGCATCCAGATAGGGCAGACAGCAGTGCGTAGAGCTCGGCACTGGACGCGGAATCCCCGTCTATTTCATCGTAGGATTGCTCGAACGTGATGGAGGCAGAGAGTCCGAGGCGCTGGTCCTGTGCGTACCGACCGCCGAGATACCCAACCAGGATCATCGCGGCCTTGTCGTGGATGGCACCGGATAGCTGGACTTCCCTGTCGATGTTGACCACCCCCCTGCGGCCCGCGTAAGTGCGCGCTGTGATGCGAACGGGGATGCCAAAAGAATCCCCAAGCGTGTCGTACAGGGCGATGCCATTGATCTGGCCCACGGCCATGCCCCGAGTCCGGATAAGGATGGCACCCTGGCGGATTTCCCGGGCGATCCTATCGCAAAGGGCACTGTTTCTGTATCGGTTTTCAGTAACCGCCTGATCCACGTCCCGGCCTCGAATGGACCGGGCACCTGCCTCTCGGGCAAACAAATTGGCCTCGGCCACTACGTCGAGGAGATCGGCCCGACGTGCGGTCATTCGCTCCTGATCTCCCACCCTACGCGAGGCATAGTCCACGAGCCTGACCATGCCCTGGCGATGCAGGGGTAAGTGGTTCTCTTCGCGGCAGACCTGACCGAGGAATTGGGCCAGCTGCATCACATTGCCGCGCGTACGCCTCATGGAGCCCTCGAAGTCGGCCTTGACTTTAAAGAGGCGGCCGAATTCTTCGTCTTCTGTTTTTAAGAAGTAATATGCCTCGTGATTGCCGACCAGGATCACCTTGAGCTTTAGGGCCACGGTGCCTGGCTTCATCATGCCCGCGACCCGCAAGCGCCCCTCCCCACTTGCAGTGCCCTCATCCACGCGCACGCCTTTATGGCGTAGGGAGCGCTTCAGGCAATCCCACGATCCTTCCTGGGATAGAAGATCGCCCACCTGAATGAGCAGATATCCGCCGTTGGCCTGGTGCAGGGCCCCGGCCCGGATCATGGTGTGATCGGTTGCCATGCCCCCAGGCGCTTCCCGGTATTCAAAATAACCGCACAGGTTCGAGGGGGTCGGCATCCGCTCGACAATGACCGGCGCTCCCTTTTGGCCAGTGCGATCCACAGCCACGTTGATCTGATAGATGTTATGGACATCCATCGGGGGAAGATCCCCATCATCGGTGCCCTCTGGGTCTTCTTGGGGAATGAACGTCCTGTGGTTTTCCAGTATGTGATCTCTCACTTCAGAGAGGTAGTTTGTCACGTCTCCGTTGACCTGCTCATAGCGATCCGATACCTCGCCGATGAGCTCAGATACCAACTGGGAGATAGCGCGCACTTCTGCCGTTAGGAGGCGCTCGTTGTGCTCCCGTTCGAGCTGGCGTCGGCCAAATGAAAACGCGTCCAGATGCTCTTGAAAGGCCACCACGTTCGATTCGATGCGCTGCCGATGGGTTGCCGGCAGTGTTTCAAAGGCCTTTTGATCCAGTGCCTTGCCGTTCAACAGCGGTACGACTTTGAGATTTTCGTCTTCCTCCTCGATGCGCAGATCGAGCTGCTCGGCCGCGTCCTGGGCCTGTTTGGTCAATGCATCGGCCTGCTTGCGCGTGTCTGCCACAATACCGGCGCGAATATGGCCAAAGGCGCCGTCAGACAGTACCCGTTGCAAGGTCCGCTCGAGCTCGCCTACCAATTGCTCCATATCTCTGGCGAGCTGACGCCCCTTGCCCGCGGGCAGCAATATGGGGCGCGGTCGCTCGGGTTCTCGAAAATTGTACACGTAACAGAGGTCGTCCGGGATGGGCGCGTCAGCTGCGCGTTCCTTTAAAATACGCTCTAAGGTGGAGGTCTTGCCGGATCCAGGTTCCCCCGCGGCAAAGATGTTAAACCCTCTGGTGCCAATGCCCAGGCCGATCTCGACAGCGCGCATGGCCCGCTCCTGGCCGATCATGCCCCTGTACGGTGAGAGCTTGGCAGTGGTTTCAAACGGCAGCCAACTATTGGGTAGGGTCTTGGTCAACTGGGCAGCTTTGAGCCGGAATTTCTTTGGGTGCGTCATTTGTTTTCCATGGTCGATGGTCACCACTGTGTCTATCAAAGTGTGCTCCGTATTCTCAATCGCGCCATAGATATCGGTTAGGGCGGACTATTTGTCAAAGGCGGGGTAATGAGTATCATGTCACGCCATGAGATAGGGCCTTTGGGCTTTATCAGAAGGGAAAGTTATGGATAGAAATATTAATCATCTAAGCGTATGTGCATTTATCGCCGTGGCCTTGGCCATTGTCCCTGAGGCAGCGGCAAAGAAGCCATCTCTGTTGGACGTGGATCAGCTATTTGGGATGGCGTGGCTTTCTGATCTCACAGTATCGCCGGACGAGCCTGTAGCCGCGTTCGTGGTCAAGCGGTTCAGCATGGAGAAGAACAAAGCCACTTCGTCCATTTGGATCGTATCTCTCGACACGGGCACTGTCCGCCGGTTGACCCGATCAAATAACTCGGATTGGGCGCCCCGTTGGCGACGCCCCGGGGAGCTGGCCTTTTTATCGCGCCGATCCGGCACTGCACAGGTTTGGAGTATCGACATCCATGGCGGTGAAGCGCGCCAGCTGACGGATCTACCGCTGGAGATAAATAACTTTGCCATCGCGCCAGATGGGATGCACCTGGCCGCTCAGATCATGGTGTATCCGGAGTGCAAAACCCTGAGATGCACTGCGAAAAAGATCGAGCAACAGAAAAAGAGCCCGGTCAAGGCCCGGATTTACGATGCACTGCTATATCGTGTATGGGATACCTGGCGCGACGGACGAGTGGGGCATATCTGGTGGGTGCCGCTTAAGGGGGGCAAACCCAGGGATCTAACCCCGGGCAATTGGCAGACCCCGCCCCTCGATCTGGGATCGGGCATGGATCTCTCCATCTCGCCAGATAGCAAGCACGTGGCCTTTACAGCCAATGCCACTGAGCAGCCAGCCTGGAATACCAACAACGACATTTTTATCGTGCCCGTGGCCGGGGGAAAACCCGAGAATATCACCGCGGCCAATAAGGCATGCGATGCCGGGCCGGCCTTCTCACCAGACGGCCGTACCCTGGCCTACCTCGCCATGGAGCGACCGGGTTATGAAGCTGATCATCGCGTGCTCACCCTCTACGACCTTAAGACCAAAAACAAGACCCCCCTTACAAAGGCGCTCGATCGCTCGGTTTCCCAGTTCGCCTGGTCGAAAAAAGGCCATGAGATCCTATTTGCCGCGCCGGACCAGGGGCACAAACCCGTTTACCGGCTCTTTGTAAATGCCAAGAGATTCTCAAAGCTCATCGACAAGCACACCAACTCGTATCCCCAGTACGGGCAACGTGGCGACACCATTTTATTTTTGCAGCAGCGTTTGTCTCGGCCGCCAGAGGTTCATGCGGCCTCCATTTTCGGCTCGGGTGAGAGGCCGCTGACGAAGATTAATGGATCGCGGCTCGCCAACATTAAAATGGGTGCATCTCAGGAGATCACCTTTGCCGGCGCTGACACAGACCCTGTGCACGGTTTTTTGATCACGCCCCCTGGGTTTCGTGCAAATAAGAAATACCCCCTGCTGGTGTTGATACACGGCGGGCCTCAGGGAATGGTCGCAGATGCGTTTCATCCCCGCTGGAACCTGCAGCTGTTCGCCGCGGCAGGCATTGTCGTGGCAGCGTTCAACTTTCATGGATCCTCGGGCTATGGGCGAGCGTTCAAGGACGCGGTGAGCAAAGACTGGGGCGGCAAGCCGTACGAAGATATCATGAAAGGTGTGACCTACGTCACAAAAAAATTCAAATTCATCGACCCTAGGAATGTCTCCGCTGTCGGTGCCTCCTATGGCGGCTATATGATCAACTGGATCCTGGGCAACACGGATCGGTTTCGGTGTCTGATTTCTCACGCCGGGGTTTTTGACCACGCGAGCTTTTACGGAGCCACGGAGGAGCTGTGGTTTCCCGAATGGGAATTCAACGGCACGCCCTGGTCCAACCCGGCCCTGTATGCCAAGCACACACCGTCTCAAAACGTCAAGCGCTTCAAGACCCCCACCCTGGTCATCCACGGAGAGCACGACTACCGGGTGCCCTACACCCAGGGGCTTCAATTGTTCACCGCGCTACAGCGCCAGGGAGTGGCGTCCAAGCTCCTGTTTTTTCCGGACGAGACCCACTTTGTGAAGAAGCCCCAAAACGCCAAGCTCTGGTGGCACACCATGCTGGGCTGGATCGCCGAGCACGCAAACATACCCTGGCAACCGCCAGACCAAGTCCGCATCAAGAAAAGCCGCGGACCGAAGAAGAAGCCCAAAAAATAAAACAACCGCCGGTGATCTCTACCCCGCCTGTCGTGGTGGGTGTTACGAAAGTCTTGTCAAAATCCCCCCAACCCCCTTTTTCAAAGGGGGAGCATTCGAAAGTCCCCTTTGAAAAGGGGATTTAGGGGATTTCGTCCTAACGGATAATACATCAAATATTCCCTTTCACGACATCCTCAAAGGGAGGCGTTCAAAACCTCAGTCAGGCCAGACTGCCCTTCAACAGCAGGGTGAGGAAACTTTTTTTTAAAACGGTCGAACAGAGGGGTGGAGGTGAAAAAATGAAACGTTTAAAAATGTGTGCAATGGTTGCTTCTTTTGCAATGGTCGCTTTTTTTTCCCAAGATACCCTGCCTGATGAAAAGTTCCAAAACCGACATGCCGGCATCAAAAAAGCCGAAGAATTGGTGATGGTCCTCGGCGAACAAGAGGTCATTGAGGCAAGGGATATCGCCAGCTTTTCCGAGAGCACCCGCGGGGTAATAGAAGTGAAAATTCCGAGGGAAGGTCGAAAAATGATCATCACGGCCCTGAAAACAGGGACAACGTCTTTGTTGCTGATCGATCACTCCGGTGAGGAACACACTGTGTTCATCACCGTGTTTGCCCAGCGGCCCGAAACCATCATTGGGGAGTTGAAGGCATTGCTAACGGGCATTGAGAACATTGGGTTTCGTCGGGTCGGACCTCGGATTTTTATCGATGGCACGGTCTCTTCAGATGCTGATCGAACCAAGGTGAAGCAGGTGGTTAAGGTATACCGCGGCCAGGTCGCCTCCCTCGTGACCGTGGATGCGGAGGTCGTGCTGCCCCAGACCAATATCCGGCTGGACCTCGCGTTTGTAGGCCTGAGGCGCCGCTCTGGATACCGGGCGGGTATCTCTTGGCCAGATGCGTACGGTGCTTCTGGCGCGCTTGAAGGGTCGGTCAACTTGCTTACCGGCAGCCTATCGGCTTCATACCAGGTAGTGGATCAGGCCCTGCCAGCACTGGAAATGGCTGCCCGTCACGGCTGGGCGCGCATTCGGAAGCGGGCCACGGTCTTGACCACGAGCGGCAACAAGGCCACGTATGAGGCTGGCGGCGAGGTCAACATCGCGGTTGCGGGGTCCCAGGCAGCTGAGCTGCGCACGGTTCCTTACGGCGCTCGACTCAGCGTGCTGCCGCGCTTGGCAAAAGGGCGCGACATCCTGGACCTGGACATTGAGGCCGAAGTATCGGATCTCACCGAGACCACCCAGAACGTGCCAGGCAGGTCCATTTCCCGGGTTAAGACAACAGTGCACCTCGGTTTGGGCCAGTCGATTCTCCTGGGCGGACTCGATTTTGTTTCTGAATCCAGGACCAAATCCGGCCTGCCAGGCCTGTCGCGCATACCGATTTTTGGACTCTTTTTTGGAACCAACAGCCACCAGGACGACCAGGAAGAAGGGATCATCGCGGTCACCCCGACCGTGATCGACACCGTGGATCAGGAAGGCAGGCGCCTGCTAGAAGAAGCCCTTAAAAAGTTCGAAACATTTGATGGGGATTTTTAAGCGCCGGTCATCATCCATACAACATTGCCAATCGAGTTCACCCAGTGCGAAATGCACTTTGCAGGTGCGTACGTCTCGGTGCAGTTTGAAGGGCCAGATGCGACGATTGGATCCTAGATTGAGTGTGCGGTAATCTATCAATCCTTATAGAATTTATTGGTTTTTCGTTCACCTGATCATCTGTTCTGTTGTTCTGGCGCGATATTTGCGTCTACACTGACCCCGATTTCGAGGACACCCCCCACTTGGGTCTCACGTTTCAGGAGAAAATCCAATGTTTGATTTACCGTCGGCTGAATTGAGAAAAAAACAGGGTCAAGCCCCTCTCTCTGATGCCGAAACAGGAACCGCAAAGACAAGCCGCAGTGCCCCTATGGCCCGGGGCAATGAAAATCTCGCGAGGCATCGGTTGAAACTGCTATTTGACCCGGGTAGCTTCGAAGAGATTGGGGCAGGTGTGGTCAATCGATCCACTGATTTTGGCCTGGATAAAAAGCAAATTCCCGGGGACGGGGTCATCACCGGCAGTGGCGAAGTCAACGGTAGGGTGGTCTTTGCGTTTTCTCAGGACAGATCTGTCATGGGGGGCTCCTTGGGCGAGGCGCATGCCAAGAAAATCACTCGCATCCAGGATTTGGCCATGCAGGCCAAGGCGCCCTTGGTCGGCATCAACGATTCAGGGGGCGCGCGTATCCAGGAAGGCATCGACTCCCTAGGGGGCTATGGCGAAATTTTTAGGAGGAACGTCAGAATGTCTGGCATGTGCCCACAAATATCAATGATTATGGGCCCCTGTGCCGGTGGCGCAGTGTATTCGCCAGCGCTTACGGATTTTGTGGTCATGGTCCGCAAGCAGAGCTACATGTTTCTGACCGGGCCCAAGGTTGTCAAAACAGTGACGTTTGAGGACATCGATGCCGAGACCCTGGGTGGTGCCGATGTCCACGGAAAGACCACTGGCATTGCACATCTCGTCTACGATGACGATGAGGCCGCGATTCGCGGTGTCCGCGAACTGCTGAACTATCTGCCTGCCAGCTATCTCGTAAGACCCATCTCCATTACGCCCACAGATCCCATCGACCGGGACATCGCCGGGATCGAAGACGTTCTGCCCAGATCTTCCCGCCAGGTTTATGACGTGAAAAAAATTATCGCGATTATCTTTGATAAAAAGAGCTTCTTTGAGATCCAAAAGAATTGGGCAAAAAACATCATTATCGGATTTGCTCGGCTGGGAGGTATGGCGGTCGGGGTCATCGCCAATCAACCCGCAGCCATGGGGGGCGTGCTCGACTTTAATGCATCCCGCAAGGCAGCGCGCTTTATCAGGACATGCAACGCATTTAACATGCCCATCATATCTTTTGTCGATGTTCCTGGTTTCCTGCCAGGCACTGGTCAAGAACACAACGGCGTGATCGCACACGGTGCAAAGCTGATGTATGCGTATTGCGAGGCCCAGGTGCCCAAGATCGCCGTGATACTTCGCAAGGCGTATGGGGGTGCGTACATCGTGATGTGTTCCAAGCACGTGGGTGGCGATGTCAACTTGGCCTGGCCCACTGCAGAGGTTGCGGTGATGGGCGCGCCCGGAGCGGTGGAGGTCCTCTTTAGCAAAGAAATTGCAAGTGCCAAAGACAAGGATGTGGTGGCAGGTAAAAAACTGGAAGAATACGAAAACAAGTTTTTGAATCCAGAGCGAGCTGCCCAGCGCGGATACATTGACGCTGTCATCTCGCCTGAGGAAACCCGCCACAAATTATATAGACACCTCAAATCCCACCTGGGAAAAACCGAAGATCCTGTTCCCAAGCGAAATGGAAATATGCCCACCTAGCAGCATTTTGACTGGCAATATCATCGGAATTGCGGTAATAATGGCGAAGAAAAAAGGGAGCGCGAAACGAACCAAGGGAGGGATGCTTGAAAGCCGGTCCGTCTCGCACTCCCGAAAGGGGAGGGGTACTCCGCAGGTAAGCGGATCCCGCGGTTTCCTCATTATCAATGTAATCACCCTTAAAGCCGAGCGCTAGACCATCCAATAGCGAACGATTGTTGCTCGTTTTTGCTTCGAAATCGGGTGTTTTCAAGCGCTCTCAGTTAACAGGATCTTTCGTCATTCGAACTGATTCGACAAAGTGCCAGAAGCGCTCTGGCCTCTTCATTGTCGCCCAGCCAGGCACTCATCTTAAAGGCGCACATTGCCCGCTTAATAGATCCCCTGCGCAGTCGGCTAATCCCGGCTGCTAACCACAGCGCCTCATTTCTCGGATGGCTGAACAACATTGCCGTGAGCAAGGCGTCCGCCTGATCGGTCCGTCCCAGGGCCATTAGATCGAGGGCACACGCCAATGCGATCTCCACTTGGGCCTGTGTTTCTTCAGGGCACTCCCCATGTTGCGGCCATTCCCGTTCTTTGTTGCATATCGTCTCTGGGTTGCGGGTTACTGGATCCATTTTTATGCTCCTTTCGCAGATCCGCACCGGCAAATCATCCCGGACAATGCTGCCGGCACCCCTCCTTTCGGACGCTTGCAGGAAAATGTTTCCAATTTAGCCAAACAATTTATTAATTAAAGACCAATGGCATTGGCAGCCCAACCCCTGAATGATACTTGTCTGAAGATACTTGCTTGAACAGATGAACGGAAAAGAGAGACATATCCTACTCGTTCCCAACGAAGACGGATTCGGACCGTCTGCGTTTGGATATTATATTGCATCGGCCCTGCTCCAAGCAGCGCCCGACTTCAGTATCACTGTGTGGAACAGGTCTCGATTTGCCTACAACAAAGCGCTGTACAAGAAATCCATTGCAACGGGCAGGGTCACTGTCGAACCCGTGTGGAACCTAATTCAGCTCCAAAAAGAAGACGGTTTTGTGTCGATCCCGCAGACCCTGACGACCATCGGCGACTACAGATCAGCGAGCGACAGGTATCCGACAGATGCCGTTCGTCGAGATTTTGATCTGGTAGTTGAGATCGGTGTGCCAGCCGCAGCCAGATGGGCTGAGGAAAACGAGATCCCGTGTATTGGCGTGTTTGACCACTGCTGGAGCAAAACATTGGATATGATGTTGTCAGATGCCGCGTCTTCTGGGATCGCTCCAGTATCGGACAAGGAAAGAGAAGCGTGGCAGCGGCTCGTCGTCCAAATCCAGAGGGACGAGGCTTCGGCGGGATCTCTTTTCCTGTTTCCCAGGTTCATCACGCCAGACCCCTATTACCGCCATTGGAAAAATACGGCCAAAGCTCAACCCTTTGAGCTCGGAGGTGTGTTGGGTGGGCATGTCGGTCTAACCCGATCAGCAGCCCAACAGCGATTTGGGTTGAAGCCAGGTGAGGTCAATATCCTCATCCAAGGCGGGGACACGCCTGCTTGGGATTCCCTGTTGAAAAAGCTCATCCCAGCATTACGCGCCCAGGGGCAAAGCGAGCTCGAAAAACGAAAGATCACCCTGCTCATTTACGTCCCGCATCGACTCCAGCACACCCTGACCTCACAACGTGCGCTACACCCGCGTCTGACAAACGTGCGGATCTTCGACACCCTGCCCAACGGTACCCTGCAAAACATCCTGCCTGCAGTGGACCTGATCGTTACCCGGGCTGGTGGCGGCACGGTAAACGATGCGGTGGCGTGCCAAACCCCGTTCGTATGCGTGCGAGAAACCGGTCACTCCCAGGTCGAAGCCATACTGGATGCATGCTTGAAAGATGGCTTGACGCGCTCAATAGAACTCGCGGATCTGCTGGACGATCCATTGCATGCTGTGCTGGGGCAACTGGACCGTGTAACAGAAAATGAGCGCATCGTGCGCAACATGTCCAGCATCCGGCCGGGTCGAGAAGCCCGGGTCGTGCAGGCGATCATCGATCTCTGCCAATAAGCCCATGTGCCCAGAGCGTCATGTCTGATAGGGCTTAAGACCCCTCTGATGTTGGAACACAAATGGCATCCACATATTCTCCGGGCGAATCGATCTGTAAAAAATGGCCTGCATGGGGTAGCTGGGTGATTTTTGCTGTTGGAAAAGTCTCTCGCAATATGCGGCCCGGGCCATCCCACGGCTGATTTGGATCTTGCATCCCCCAGACCAGATGAACAGGGAGGTTCACGCGTCTGAGCGCTTCCATATTTCTCATCGTGTCTTCTGGTGTCAAGGCAGAGAGCATCCGCTGAAATTCTATCCGACCCTGCTTATCCGTTGCCTTCCCATCCCAGAAAATACGGGAGACCCGGTCTCTTGTGAGGCAGTCTGGGTCGTGAACAGCACGGCGCAGCTGCTTATTGGCGATGAAATTTGGAAAGAGACCCACCCCTGCCATGTGTTTGAACAATCCTCTTTTTGCGATCCATATCAGCATCGCAATGCTGGAAACCGGCCAAGTATCTGCTGTGATAACATTGCTGAACGTCACCCTGCTGAATAATGCCGTTGCCTGAGTCATCATGATCTGGGCGACCCCGCCCCCGATATCGTGCGCAATGAGCCAGATGTCCTGGTGGCCTGCCAGCTCGAGCCACTGAATCAACAGTCGGGCAGCGCCGGCAATGGCATAATCACCACCTGCTGGCAAACGGGTCTGCCCGTATCCAGGCAGATCTGGGGCAATGGAGTGCCACCCCCTGACGCTGGTTATTGCAAGCGTCTCCCTCCAGAGCTCAGCACTGGCTGGAATGCCGTGAATAAACAGGGCAACCGCCTTGTGGTGGGATCCGGATTCGAGATACGATAGCTTTGTATCACCGATCACAGCTGTTTTTCGTTCTACTGAATGCATCCGATACTCCATTAAATTCTTCGGGTGGGCGTGACGTCGACAAATAAATCACAATACGCGGCGCACCCATGCGCTTTTTCGCAACACGGCTGTGATGGCGAGACTCAGCAAGCCAGTTCCCACTGCGGCGATGACCAACTTGGCGATCGTGGGTATGGGCACCGGGAGCAGCGCCACATTAAACCCAACAAGTACGGGTGCGTGAAAGATGTAGATGCCGTAGGTATTGGCTGCGACCCATCGATTGATGTTGCCTGCGCGGTTGTACCGATGGAAAAATAAGTAGAGAAAATAGGTGATTAACGCCACCATGGCCAGTGATTCCCATACACTGTAGCCGAGTGACTGCCAGGTGATACCACCGCTGACCTTTTGGACAAACCGTTCGCTGTCGTCCAGGATGCCGCCCAGGATGCCCAATATCATCAACGCTGGTATCAGGCTGATTGCGATCCCTTTGGCCAGGCGCTTCTGGGTCTTGCCAATCCGACCTAGCCAGTCGCCGCGATAGGCAACGATGCCGATGAAAAAGCAAAAGGTGTAGTGGGTGAAGAAGCCGAGCTGAAGATAGAACCACTCCTCGCCAATGGGATAAAACACCCGAACGCAAAAGGAGCCGGCTGCCAGTAGAACAGCGGTCACCAACAACTGCGGGTGTGATGGATATCGCCCCGCTGACCACTTCACCGGCTTGGCCCTGGGAAATACCAGGCGAACAACTGCGTAAATCAGCGAGAACATCAACAGGGCCTGGACAAACCATAGGTGGGTCGTGGCTGTGGTCCAGATCCACTCAAACGGCTCATCCCGCCCGGCTCGGATCAAAAAACGGGTGACATTGACCAGCACAATTGCATTGAAAATGAGGGGAATACCCAATCGCATCAACCGGCCTTTGACAAACGTGGCCGCCCCTTTGGCATCGAACGAGGCAGGGGTGAAAAACCCTGCCAACAGGAAAAAGGCAGACATGAAATAGGATTGGTTGAACGCGTTAAACAAGGGCAGCAGGAACCGGCTGATCTCATCGGCTGCTGGATCTTTAATCCACCAGCTCCCTGAACCGCCATAGGCAATGGCAGCATGGTGCAAAATGACCATTGCGGTCAACCAGATGCGAAAATTGTCGATATAGGCCGACCGATCGGCTTTTGACGTCAGACGTCTGCTATCAGGTTTGCGTGGCGTGTTGTCCGAGCCCATTGCAATCGTCTTCCTAAATTAATTAAACACATATCATTTTACGTATATTTTGAGTCGCTAGTTCTGAAAAGCCTTCTAAAAAGCCAACCCGGATACTGCGATGAATATAGAACTGCTCAATTGTATAAATATTTAGCATAAATTCGTTACTTTATTCGGTTGGAGAAAAATTCAACTTACGTCTGTTAGGGTATTCAATTTTGAAAAAATTTGGTTTAGGTCTTAATGAAGAACAACTGGATGAGGACAGCGTACCCAGCATGGTAGATGATACAGGCGAAACATACATTCCCCAGTCTAATCTAATCATCATTGTGGGCAACTATGGGTCGGGCAAGACAGAGGTCGCAGTAAACCTGGCTCTGTATTTGAGCCAGTGTGGAAACCAGATCTCAATAGCTGATCTCGACATTGTCAATCCATATTTCAGGTGCCGAGAGGCCCAGGCGCTGATGCGTAGCGCGGGGATTCGGGTGGTCATACCGCCAGGTGCCCACCAATTTGCTGACTTGCCCATTGTCGTGCCCGAGATAAAGGGCATGCTCCATCCTGGGGCTGGGCATATTTCCATTTTCGACGTGGGCGGCGATGATGTGGGGGCCACATTGCTGTCGTCATTTGTGGCAGCGCTCGGGGATTCGGATTACAGCCTCCTGCAGGTCATCAATGCCAAGCGCCCGTTTACAGATACGGTAGATGGGTGCTTAAAAATGAAATCAGACATCGAGGCTGCTTCCCGGCTCAAAGTGACTGGCTTCATCTGCAATACCCATCTCATCGAAGAAACAACCCCCAGTGTTATTGCCGAGGGATATGCCTTAACCGAACAGGTCTCCCGTGCCTGTGGCCTTCCCATTGAGCTGGTGACTGCCGTGGGCGATCTGGCTAGGTCTCCCATTGTGACCGCTCTAACTGCCCGAATTTTCGAGCTTAAAAGAATAATGGCGCCTCCGTGGTTGCGAACTCGTGAAAAACCCGATAGGGCGGAAGAGAAGGTGCCGGCTGGCAGAACAAAACCGATTTTTAGGCCCTAAAGGAGCCCGAGAGAAAATGCCGAAGATCGAAGTCATGGTAGAGCGGTGCAAGGGGTGTGAACGCTGCAATGACGCATGCCCACAGCGCATCGTGCAAATGTCGCCAAAGCTAAACGCCAAGGGATACAATTTTGCAGTATTGGCCGATCCACCCCGCTGCATTGGGTGCCGCATGTGTGCCATTTCATGTCCGGATTCGGCCATTGAAGTGTTTGTTGAAGGCGCCCAATACGAATTTTTCGCGTATTAGGAAGGAGGCTTTGACAGATGGCAAAGATACTGATGAAGGGAAATGAAGCCATTGGAGAAGCCGCGATTCGAGCGGGTTGCCTCCATTTTTTTGGATATCCCATCACCCCCCAGAGCGAAGTGCCGGAATACCTGGCCAGGCGATTGCCCGAGGTGGGGGGGGAGTACATACAAGCAGAGAGCGAGGTCGCGGCGAGTAATATGATTTACGGTGCCGCAGGCGTTGGGATGCGCGTGCTGACCACGTCTTCATCGCCGGGCATCAGCCTCATGAGTGAGGCGTTGTCCTATATCGCTGCTGTGGATATTCCAGTGGTGCTGGTCAATATCATGCGTAGCGGCCCAGGACTCGGCGGGATCCTGCCGGCCCAGAGCGATTATCTACAGGCAACCAAGGGCACGGCCCACGGCGATTTCAATATGATTGTTTTGGCGCCGGAATCGGTCCAGGAAGCTGTCACCCTGGTTATGCAAGCGTTCGAGTTGGCTGAAAAATATCGATGTATCGCCATGGTGATCGGCGACGGCATGATCGGACAGATGATGGAGCCCGTGGAATTCCCAGATATGGCAGTGGGACCGCCCCTCGATCCAGGGGATTGGGCCCTCACCGGCTGCGAGGGACGCAAGCGTCGTATCGTGAATTCCCTCTATTTGAATCCAGAGGAATGCCACGCCCGTAACGTGGCACTAAAGGAAAAATTCGATCGCATCACTCAAAACGAACAGCAATGGGAGCTTTACAATTGCGATGATCCCTATGACCTGCTCATCACCGCCTTTGGCATGATGGCGCGTATTTGCAAGACCGCGATCGACACACTTAAAGCCGAGGGCATTAACGTGGGATTGTTCCGGCCGATAACGGTCAATCCGTATCCATATGAGGCCTGCCGCAGTGCCCTTGAAAAGGCAAAGCAAGCCCTTTGCGTGGAGATGAATATGGGCCAGATGATCGAGGATGTCCGCCTGGCCGCAGCTGGTAGCCGGCCCATTGATTTTTATGGAAAAGCAGGTGGGCTCATTCCCTCGGTCGAAGAAGTCATCGAGAAAATTCGCGCGCTGCTCGAAAAGTGAGATATGAGGAGACGCCAATGAAGAAAATCTTTGCTTTTACCGAAGGGATGACCCGCAAGCCCACCCATTACTGTCCGGGCTGCACCCATGGCGTGATCCACCGGTTGGTGGGGGAATGCATCGAGGAGTTGGGGATTCGGGGTAGAACCGTCGGCGTGGCGCCGGTGGGATGTTCTGTGCTCGCCTATGAGTACTTTAACTGCGACATGTTCGAGGCATCCCACGGCCGGGCACCTGCTGTGGCGACCGGGGCCAAGCGCACGCGACCCAATCTTATCGTCTTTACATATCAAGGGGACGGAGACCTGGCATCCATTGGCATGGCCGAGATCGTCCACACGGCCAATCGCGGGGAAAAGGTTACTGCCATCTTTGTCAACAACGCCATTTACGGCATGACCGGTGGACAAATGGCCCCCACGACCATGCCCAATCAGCGGGCCACCACTTGCCCGGCAGGTCGGGATGTGGACAAAGCAGGGCACCCCATACGGGTTGCTGAAATGATCGCCTCGCTCAGGACACCGGCGTATATCGCCCGCGTCTCAGTCCACACGCCGGGCGAGACCATCAACGCCAAACGGGTTATCAAGCAGGCCTTTGAGTACCAGGTGGCGGACCGGTGTTTTACATTTGTCGAAGTCCTGTCCACATGCCCTACGAATTGGGGTCTCTCGCCACGGGAATCCGAGAAATGGCTCGAGCAGAACATGATGCCGTATTACCCACTCGGCATACACAAACGTCCAGAAGATGCCTAGTGCTATGTCAGGCGTATTCTGCTGGGTAACCCTTGGCATTCCCCCTTTGAAAAAGGGGGTTAGGGGGATTTTCGAAAACTGCGGGGATATTGACGAAATCCCCCCAACCCCCTTTTCAAGGGGGAGTTTATTACTCGTCACAAAGTACCTGACGCCTAGGGAGTCGCGATGAACACAACTGAAGTCCTTATGGCTGGATTTGGCGGGCAGGGCATGCTGCTGTCGGGCAAACTCCTTGCCTACGCTGCAATGCATCGGGGAAAGCAGGTGAGCTGGCTGCCCTCATACGGACCTGAGATGAGGGGCGGGACGGCAAATGTCACGGTGTGTATCTCGGATCGACCCGTTGGATCCCCTTACATTACCAAGCCAACTGCCCTGTTGGTGATGAACCAGCCCTCCTTAGAGAAATTCGGCCCAAGGGTAAAGCCGGGCGGCTTTATCGGTGTCAACACCACCCTGGTGCCGATTCAATCCGATAGGGATGATTGCGAGGTGCTGTACATCGACGCCGGCACACTGGCCCAAAAAGCAGGGACGATTCGCGCATCGAATCTGGTGATGCTGGGCGCTTATGTGGGGTGGTCGGGGATTGTGGATCAGGCCCTGTGCATGGAAATGATCGAAAAGGAATTCGCTGCCAAAGCCAAGTTCATTCCGGCAAACGTGGCGGCCTTCGAAGCGGGATACGCAGAGGGCGCAGCGCTCAGAGGAGCACACAAATGACCATCGCCCACCAAGTAGACCGGGAAAAAATAGACGGCATTCTGAACCGGTATCCCCACGGGGAAGCCAGCTCCCTTGTTCATCTGTTGCAGGAAATGCAGGCCGCATTCAACTGGCTGCCCCCGGAGACCATCCGCGCAGTAGCTGACCACTTGGCCGTACCCCTCACCAAGGCCTATTCAGTGGCTACGTTTTATAAGGCCTTTAGCCTAAGGCCCAGGGGGCGAAAGATCGTCAAGGTATGCTTGGGGACCAGCTGTCATATCCGGGGTGCCTCGATTGTGGTCGAGGATATTCGGCAAGGGCTGGGCATTGGCCCGGGTGAGACCACTGCTGACATGGCCTATACCGCTGAGGTGGTGAATTGCGTGGGCGCCTGTGCCCTCGCCCCCGTGGTCATTGCCGATGAAAAATACTTGGCAGACGTAAAACCCGGAACCATCTTGAAGCGTCTTGAGAAAGGCTAGAAAGAGGCGACATGCGAATCCAAACAACCACCGATCTCAAGGCCCACCAGGACGCGCTGAAAAAAGCCGAGGCCAACATCAAAGCGCGCGTGTTGGTATGTGCGGGCACCGGCTGTGTGGCATCAGGGGCATTAGATGTCTATGAGGCACTGCTCAAGACAGCTAAAAAGGCGGGCATTGACGTAGAAGTTGAACTGGCGCCGTGTGCCCACGCCAAAAAGCCGGTTTTCATGGGCACTACCGGTTGTCAGGGGTTTTGCCAGGTCGGTCCTCTTGTCCATATTTTGCCTGACGATATTCTGTACACTCGGGTAAAGCCATCTGCCGTAGGTGATATTGTTCAACAGACACTGGTCAATGGAGAGGTCATTGCCCGGTTGTTGTACAAAGACCCCAAGAACAAAAAAGCTGACCGGCCCAAAGGGCGGGCAGATAATCCGTTTTACAAAGGCCAGACGTTTGTGGCCCTAGAAGGGTGTGGCCACGTGGCCCCAGATAGCTTGGATGCGTATATTGCTGCAGGCGGATTCCAAGCCCTCGCAACAGCGCTGTCATTGGCACCAGATGCGGTGATTGCCGAAGTGGCGATGTCTGGACTTAGAGGACGCGGTGGCGGTGGATTTCCCACCGGCAAAAAGTGGCGGTCGTGCGTGCGGGCAGGCGGCAATGAACGCTTTGTTATTTGCAACGGGGACGAAGGAGATCCTGGTGCGTTCATGGACTGCTGCATCATGGAGGGGGATCCTTTTCGCGTGCTCGAAGGGATGATGATCTGCGCCCACGCGGTCGGTGCGAGACAGGGGTTTATCTACGTACGCAACGAGTATCCAAGGGCGGTCGAGCGCTTGAGCAACGCCATTGACGCGTGCCGCACAGCCGGTCTGTTGGGTGAGCACATCCTGGGCAGCGATTTAACATTTGATATACGACTCAGCCGCGGTGGCGGTGCGTTTGTGTGCGGCGAATCATCAGCACTCATGCGCAGTATCGAAGGGAATGTGGGGGAGCCGCGGGCCAAGTACATTCGGTCGGTTGAGCGGGGCCTCTACGACAAGCCCACTGTGCTCAATAACGTGGAGACATTTGCCTGTGTGCCCGCGATTGTCCAAAAAGGGGGCGACTGGTTCGCAGCCATGGGCTCGCCCAAATCACCTGGTACCAAGGCCTTCTGCCTGGTGGGCAAGGTGGTCAATACCGGTCTGATCGAAGTGCCCATGGGCACGACCTTGAGAGAGGTCATCTTTGGCATCGGCGGCGGCATCATCGATAATCGGCCCTTTAAAGCCGTGCAGACCGGTGGCCCGTCAGGCGGCTGCCTGCCCGAGGGTGCCCTGGACCTGCCGGTTGACTTTGACGCCCTCACCAAGGCCGGGTCCATGATGGGGTCGGGCGGCATGATCGTCATGGATGACCGCACGTGCATGGTAGACGTGGCGCGATATTTTTTAAACTTCCTGCTCGAAGAATCCTGCGGCAAATGCGTGCCCTGCCGCGAGGGGATTTACCAGCTCCACGCGCTGCTAGACGGTCTTACAAAAGGCCAAGGGACTTCCGGAGACATTGATAAGATCGAACGGCTGGCAGAGGATATTCAAGTCGGATCCCTCTGTGGTCTCGGCAAATCAGCGCCCAACCCGGTGCTCAGCACACTCGCGAACTTCCGCACAGAGTACGAGGCCCATATTCGAGACGGTAAATGTCCAGCTGGTGTGTGTCGGGAGCTCACGACATTCTACATCGATCCCGAGGCCTGTACCGGATGCATGCTGTGCCTTAAGGCATGCCCGCCCCAGGCCATTTCTGGGAAGAAGAAAAAAACCCACGTTATCGATGGAGAGCTATGCACCCAGTGCGGCGCCTGCCGAACCGTGTGCAAAGACGATGCGGTCCTAACGAGATAGGGATTGAGGCGATAATGCATATCTTTATTAACGGCAAGAAACTCATAGCTACCAAGGGCGAGACAGTCCTGAGCGTGGCCAAGCGAAATCGCGTGGATATTCCCACCCTATGTCATCACGACGCGCTGGAACCGGTCGGGGCCTGTCGGCTCTGTACTGTCGAGATTACCCACGAGGACTGGAACGGATGGAAGGGATTGGTTACATCGTGCCTCTACCCGGTTGTGGATGGACTCGTAGTGGCAACTGATAGCCCAGCGGTCGTTCGATTGCGGCAGACCATCCTCGACCTTCTGGTTGCACGCTGTCCTGAATCAGCAGTCATTCGGGATCTGGCTGAAAAACATGGCCCTGTGACCGAGTATAAGCGGCATACAGATGGATCCAAGTGCATCATGTGCTACCTCTGCACGCGGGCGTGCGCCGCTGTCGGCTGTCATGCTATCAGCGCCGTGAATCGAGGAACGCTAAAGGAAATCGCGCCCCCATTTCACCAAGATGCGATCGCCTGCGTGGGCTGCGGCACCTGCGCGGCGATTTGTCCTACCGGCCATATCCAAATGACCGACAAACCGCGCACCCGGGAGATATGGGGCCGGACATTTGATTTTATACAGTGTGAGGATTGCGGTGCGCCGGTCATCACGGCTGCATATCGCGACTTTGCCGTTCAGCATCAAAAACTCGACGAGAGCTATTATACGACCTGTACGGCCTGCAAAAAGAAACGCACGGCACAGCGGTTTTCAACCGTGGGCGCGTGAGAGACGGGGAAAAGAACAATGCAACAGACCTACATCGTGATCCCCAAAAACTGCACTGGATGCCGAACCTGCGAGCTAGCGTGCTCCATGGTTAAGGGCGTCAATGGATCGCTCGGTCATTCCAGAATCCGCGTATACCCGACCAAAGAAGACGCGCACATGCAATTGACCTGCCTGCAATGCGCAAACGCGGCCTGCGCTGCTGTATGCCCGACCGACGCGCTAAAGCGAAACGACGCCACCGGTGCTATCGAGGTTATTCAGGACCGATGCATCGGTTGTTCCCTTTGCGAGGCAGCCTGTCCGTTTGGGCATCTCCATTTTGACAAGAGAAAAGGCCTGCCGCTCAAGTGCGATCTGTGCAGCGGAGATCCAGCGTGTGCCAGGTTTTGCCCGGAAAAGGCATTGGAGCTAAGGTGACGGGGGATATGTCTATCACAAAAAAAGTAGCTGCCAGCCTACGGGTCGGCAATGGCAAATGCCCCAGCGGGCACTCTCTCATGACAGATGACCACCATTTTAGCGGCGAGCGGGCTGTGGTGGCCCAGGCGAGCATTGCCGGTCGCAAGGCGCTCATCTATATCAATCCGTTTTACGGTCGCCACGAATACAAATGCGAGCTGGCGCTTAAGGAAGGGGATGTGGTGGATCTCACCTGTCCCACCTGTGGGGCATCCCTTTCGATTGATATTGTTTGCAAGCTGTGCAATGTCCCCATGTTCGCCGTTCACCTGCCAGACGGCGGGCAGGTGGAGGCGTGCCCCACCATCGGCTGCCAAAACCACGCCCTCAAGATCGTCGACTTAGACGCCCAGCTCGCGCGCATGTACGTAGACGAAACCAAAGTTCAAATGTAGGCAGACCCCATCTAGAGGTCCCAAGTGGTGAACCCTGATGTCGCGGTGATGCCGTCTGCGATGTCGAATCTTTCTTCAGTGGTACAGGCGACAAAAGCGTGGTGGAACGCATCCCTGCCGTAAAATTCAATGAGCTTTTTGATACCCGTAATGTCCCGTGGGGACGGTTTTTGGGAGCGTTTGCATTCGACGGCTGTCAATTTGCCATCGTACTCGATAAGCAGATCCACTTCGTGGCCAGCGCGATCGCGCCAATACCAGAGCGTGGCAGCAGGGGAAGCCCAGTGCTTTTTACGCAGCCATTGGCATATGACATGGTTTTCGAAAACAGCACCGGCATCTCTGCTTTGCCATAATGACTCTTTTGAGCCGTACCCCATGAGAAACACTGCGAGCCCGGTATCTGTGAAATAGAGTTTTGGGGATTTGGCAAGTCGTTTCCCAAGTGAGCGATAGTAAGGCTCTAGCAGCAGAATTTGTCCTGAAGCTTCGAGTACGCTAATCCACTGTCTTGCGGCATTTGCCGAAATACCCACGTCCCGGCCTATCTCCGACATGTTCAGCGTTTGTGCGGTACGCGCTGCGCAAGCCCTTATGAATCTTTCGAAATCGCGCAAGTTGGTTACGTTGAGGAGGCTTCGAACGTCCCTTTCCAGATAAGTGGCGAGATATCCCTGGTACCACCGATCTCTAGATACAGGTGCATCTGGTGTGGCCCAGAGCTCTGGAAATCCACCGCGCCAAATAAAGTCTTCAGCATCGCTTTTCTCAGAGATTACCGTCGCGTTAGACCATTCGCTAGACGACAGTCCCAGAAACTGAATTACTGCCGCACGTCCGGCGAGGCTGTCGGAAACAGCTTCCATTAGGGGAAAGCTCTGGGATCCTGTGAGCAAGAAGAGCCCATTTTCACCGCGTCTGGCATCGATAGTTGTTTTTATGTGTCGGAAAAATGTCGGTGCATACTGAATTTCATCCAGGATCACTGGCGGTGGATACCGCAAAAGAAAGTCCCTTGGCCGGGTCTCTGCCATTTCCGCATTCTCGGCACTATCCATTGAAACGAATGTGTAATCCGGGAAGGTTCTCTCTAAAAGAGATGTCTTGCCCACTTGCCTCGGCCCGGTGAGAACCATAGCTGGAAACGCCGCAGCGATTCTCTGTAATTCTCGTGTTATTTGCCGTTCTATCCACATTTAGACAATTTTAATCTCGTAAATTAAAATTGTCAATTTAATAGATTTACATTGCAAGAATGCCCCTTGACCCTTCATTGCCAAAGCTGAACATTACCCACACTAAACACTGGGGCCCCGTGCTACCCATTGAGAGCCCCCACCCCGGCCCTCCCCCGGTGGAAGTGCAGACGTTGGGGGAGGGGGAAGCGGAATAGTGCTTTGAGGGATGCTGGACATCAGGGGCGGGTAAGCTATCATGGCCCAATAAAAATTGTCCCTCACCCTCCCCCAACTTCCAAGCGTCCACCGGGGGAGGGCCGGGGTGGGGGCTGAAATGAGGTCGTAGCAGGTAGGGAGTTTTTTCTTGTCGAACAGGGTTGACATTAAGATCGACAAAGCGCGTTGCCGACAGTGCTTTGAGTGCGAAAAGGCCTGTCCATCAGATGTCTTTCACTGGGAATCGGATAGGGTCGTCATCGACCACAGAGGGCGGTGCATTAAATGCGGCCACTGTGTGGCTGCGTGTCGCGATGGTGCATTTGATCACAAGGCCCTGCCTGCCCAGCGGTTTGAACCGTTGAGGGGCGTGCAGTCAGGGGATATCGATATTCTCGAGCGGCTCTTTTCAGAGCGCAGAAGTTGCAGGCGCTTTGATGATGGCCCTGTTAGTCGAGAAGACATAGCAGCGCTCATCGAGAGGACTCGATATGCACCCACTGCGACCAACGCGCAAAACATCCGGTACATTGTCCTCACAGACAGGACGTCAATTCGCGAACTGTCAAAGAGAATTGGTGCCCATTACCTAAAGCTCGCCCGCCGCATGAACAATCCAATAACCCGGGCTGCCATCGCCCTTAAGGAAGGGGCGAAGATGGTGGGCATATATCGATACCACATGACCGCGCTCAAAGACCGCTTTGACACCCTCCAGGACGATGAGCAGGACAGGCTTTTTTACAACGCACCGGTGGTCATCATCGCCTATGCCTCTGGCATGTGGCATCTCGCCTATGCTGGATGCAATTTGGCGGCAATGCAGCTCCTCCTAACCGCGGACGCCATGTCCCTCGGCGCCTGCTACAACGGATACGCATTGACAGCCCTGACCCAGGACAAAAGATTGCGCAAATATATCGGCGTTCCCAAAGGCTATCACCCAGCCGCAGTCATCGCCCTGGGCCACCCAGCTGCCCAATTCTACCGCATACCACCCAGGCGCAAGCCGCGGATCATCTGGTAAGCAGAACACCCATCTCCTCTCTTTGCGCGTGGGGCAGGGGCGGGACAAATGGGCTATTTCGAGAACCATCAATGTGAGAAACGCGAAAAGACGGATCCAAACTCCATGAATTTGTATTAATTTGTGGAGTTGTACTCCATGTTTTTTGATAAATTCATGGAATTGATCTATGCTGATTGGGTGAACAGGTGATGCCCGAGGCGCGCAAATGTTTGATCGATACTACGATAACTTATCGAAAATATTGGCAAAAAATAAAGTCTTGATTGTCTATGGGGCGAGACAGGTGGGCAAAACCACGCTTCTGGAGCGCTATTTGCGCACATCTCAGTACAGGTACAAGCTCGACTCCGGCGACAATGTGAGAACACAGGAGGTCCTCGGCTCCAGAGATTTTGATAGCATACGAGATTATATATCGGGATACGACCTCATCGCCATTGATGAAGCCCAGGAGATTCCACACATTGGGGCAGCACTGAAGATCGTCAATGATCAATCGCCACAAACACTTGTCATCGCCACAGGGTCTTCATCATTTGAGCTTGCACAGCAGGTAGGCGAGCCCCTGACCGGGCGAAAGCGAAGCGTGGTGCTGTATCCGATGAGTCAAATCGAGCTTTTAAAACATTACAACCGACACGAGCTCAAAGAAAGACTCGCAGAACTGTTGATCTTTGGGTCGTATCCAGAGGTCTTGACCAGCACGAGCAAACGGGAAAAAGCGCGACTGCTAAAAGATCTCGTCGATTCGTATCTGCTCAAGGACGTTCTGGCGCACGAACGGGTAAAGTCTCCTAAAGCACTTCTCAAGCTGCTCAAGCTGTTGGCCTTTCAAGTCGGCAATGAGGTGTCCCTTTCCGAGCTTGCCGGTAATATTGGTGTCGATGTGAAAACCGTTGGCCGATTTCTCGATCTCTTGGAAAAGAGCTTTGTAATACGACCGCTCCACGGTTTTTCGAGAAACCTCAGAAAGGAAGTCGTGTCTAAGAACAAATACTACTTCCTGGATACGGGCATCAGAAATGCGGTCATTTCACAGTTCAACCCCTTGGAAGACAGAAACGACACTGGCGCCCTCTTTGAAAATTTTCTGTTGATGGAGCGAATAAAAAAACTAGCATTCGAGGATTTCTATGGAAACATCTATTTCTGGCGAACTTACGACGGTCAGGAAATCGACTACATAGAAGAGGTCGACGGATCCTTGTCTGCCCATGAGTTTAAGTGGTCAACGGCAAAGCGGGTCAAAATACCCAAGGATTGGCAAAACCATTACCCAGATGCGCACTTTACCCAGGTGAACAGGAACAACTATCTCGATTTTGTTTCTTAGATAATTTTTCTCTAAGACAACCCTATTTCATTCATCAGAAGCATTGACCACCTGCTCGAACACCTTGAGATTTGCGTCCAGCACTTTGGGCGGCACTGTATCGCAAAGGGCTTGCCTGACCACATCTACGCCCACGTCTTCTACTGCTGACATCACTGCCAGTCGACCGAGCAGTGCCACATTTTGCATCCGCGGATCTTTGAGATTGTCCAAATATACCCGGGTGAGCGTACCGCCGCGGTCAGCCACTACAGATTCCAAAGCAGTTGCACTTGGATAATCGGCCTGGCGCAGGCGCACGTGAATGGGTTGGTACACCGTATCGTAATACACAACGGTCCCACCGGTGCGCAGCATGGTCGCCGCACCGCGCATTGCCTCGAGCCGCTCCAATCCAACCACCACATCTGCCTGACCAGGCGGCGTGCGGGGCGTGAAGAGGTTGTTTCCGATGCGCAGGTGGGAGACCACTGTGCCGTGGCGTTGGGCCAGGCCGTGGGTATCGCAACCGCGAACCCGGTAGCCGGCAGCCAAACATGCCCTGGTGAGCACATCGGACAGCAAACCGATGCCCTGGCCACCCACACCGCAGAGGAATATGTTCATCGGTCTCATTTGTAACCTCTCTTTGACTCCCTCTGGATCGCCTGTACCGGGCATGTCTTGAGACAGGAGCCATCGCCGATGCATAGGTCCGGATGAACCGTAACACTGCCGTCTTCGTGCGTATAGAAAGACGGACAACCGAATTTTTCAATGCACACCCGGGACTGATCGCATGTTTCCTGGTCGATTTCCACATGGGAGAGCTCAAAGTCCGGCACCTTTGCGCGTTGGGTTCGGACAAACTTGAGCATGCACGGATGGCGAGCAATAACCAGTGCAAAGCCATCATATGCAATGGCCTCGCGCGCGTATTGGGTCAGCAGGCCCTGGTTATACGTATCCACTTCCCGAATGAACTGTACCCCGAGCGCCTCAAAGACGCCCTTAAGGGGTATCTTATCCCCGATTTCGCCCGCGCCAGGGCGGGGCTGATGGCCGGTCATGGCGGTGGTGCCGTTCTCCATTAGGAAGAGGGTAATCGAGTGGTTGTTGATAATGGCGTTCACGATGCCGGGCCACCCAGCGTGAAACAATGTGGAGTCGCCTAAGAATGCGATGACCTTGCGCGTATTGTTGATCGATAGCCCTGCACCAGTGGCCGTAGAATGCCCCATGGACAAGAGCACATCCCCAATGTTGTGGGGGAGGAAGAATCCCATGGAATGGCAACCAATATCGCCCACGGCAATTGTATCGTCATCCATGGCAGCGCGGATGGCGTGGAAGGCCGACCGGTGGCCACACCCCGGACACATCTGGGCAATTCGAGGCGAGATATCAGCTGGTATCTCAACCGGAGATTGCGCCGGAAACAACGATGGCCAGTGGTCGCTCAATAGGGACCAGGTGCGATCCGGTGTGAACTCCCCCATCAGTTGATCGCGAGTCGACCGGGAGCGGATGTTGCACGAAACATTCAAATCCCACGCCAGGGCTTTGATTTCGGTTTCCATCACCCGATCCAGCTCTTCGACGATGATCACCTCGTCGTGATCCGCCAAAAAGGCCTTTAGGGCCTGTTGCGGCATGGGATAACTCATGCCGAGCTTGAGCAGATCGATCCCATGGCCAGATGCGTGCAGGTTTTCCAAAATAGCCAGGGCAGGTAGCCCAGATGAAATAATGCCGAGCCGCTTTCCGTCTATCGGCCCGCTGCTATTTGGGGCGTGCACCTCGTTAAATCGACTCTTGTTGCTCTCGCCCTCAAACTGCTCCAGCTTTTCTAGGGCCCGCTTTTTCATCGGAAATACCCACTTCACAAGGGGCAGGTAGGGGCCGTTCTCTGTGTCAAAGCGCGATGTCCAATCCGGCGGTCCGCTGGTGATGGGGCTGAATTGGACCACCTCCTTGGCATGACATACATGGGTCGTCAGCCGCAGCGCGACCGGCGCGCGATACTGTTTTGAAAGCCGGGAAGCCTCGATGTACATTTCGTACGCCTCTGTTGGCGTGGCCGGCTCGAACATCGGTATGTAGGACATGCGGAAGAAATGGCGATTGTCCTGTTCGTTTTGGGAAGAGTTGACGCCGGGATCGTCTCCCAACACCACCACCATGCCGCCGATGAGCTCGAAGAGGCTGAGCTGAATGAGCGAGTCAGACGCCACATTGAGGCCGACCGACTTGAAGAAAACCGTGGATAGATGCCCGTTGAGAGAGGCGCCTGTGGCCACTTCGAGGGCGACTTTTTCATTGGTCGAGTACTCGAAGTAATAGGGCCGCACGTCCTCGGGAACCGCAGATAGGGCGGCTGCGATTTCCGGCGTGGGAGATCCGGGATAGGTCGTGGCCACGCGCACGCCCGATTCGATCATGCCGCGCGCCACAGCGTGGTTACCCATGACCAATCCTGACCATTGGTCACCGCGAATGAGATCTGTTTTGAGGTTTGTCATTTCACTTCCTCAACAAGTATTTTATGAAAGATTTAAAAGGGCGCGAATCCGCCCTGATCCCAGTAGTCTTCTTTAAGGGCTTCTTGCTGTTTTAGCAGCGCGCGGTAGTGCCCAGCCTCCCAGTCGGCGAGCTCCGAGTAAAAGGTCTTAATTACAAGATCACTTACCTCATCTGCCTGGGTCCGATAGTGGTTTTGCGCATCTAATTCGAGCTGGACCGCTACTGACAGCGCGGTCATTTCGTAATGAGCCTCTTGGATTCGCGAGCGAATGCGCTCAGAGAAAATCGGGCTGCCACCGGAAAGCGCAATGGGCGTCCCGAGCTTCAGTGTTGCATCGGGCCGGCCGAATTTGACCACGGCTTCGTATTGCCTTTTGAGAAAGTCAAAGTGTAGCTGCTCTTCTTTGGCGAGCTGTAAGAACACGTCCTTGCCCTTGGCATCCTCGGTGGTCCTGGACGCCATCAGGTAAAAGTACTGACCCTCGTGCTCTGCTCGCATGGCCCGGATCAAGCCGTCAGCGACTTTTTTTTGTACTGCGTCTGTCATAGCGGCACCTTGTGGCTGCTGCTAGTTCTCGACGAGAATGTGCTCATCATACTCGATTTCGAACCGCAGCTTGTGCTTGGCCTCTTCCTGTGCCAACCCCAGCAATAGATTCTGTATACCCGCGTCTTCGGTCCGACTGGCGAGATCCGTATACAACTTGAACGCGGCCTTTTCCTTTTTCATGGCAAAGAGCAGGACGGATTGGTAGTCGGCATCTGTACCAATCTCTTCTTCCACTGTGTAGTCGCTGATTTTGAGGTCCAACACGGGCTTGTTCGAGGGGATGATGAGCCGCTTCCCTGCTTTTACCTCTTGCAGCTTGGCCTTGTGCCCCCGCTCTTCCTGGGCATATTCCTCAAATGTCTTTTTGATTGTCGGGTTTTTTGCTTGGGCAGCCAGTCCCATGTACAAATCCACTGCTGCTTGCTCTCCTTCGATGGCGAAGTCGAGAATTTCATCCACATTTGCAAACGTAGACATCGCTATCTCCTTTTATCCATGACAGGTTTTCAATTTCATCCAGTCGGACACGTTATTGGACTTCCTCGAACATGTCCTTGCCCACACCGCACAGGGGACACTCCCAATCCTCTGGAACATCCTCCCATGCAGTCCCCGGCGCCACGCCCGAGGCCTCGTGTCCCTTTTCGGGGTCGTAAACAAACCCACAGGCCGTGCACTCATACTTCTTCATCCCGGTTTTCTCCTTTCACCGCTTGGGACGTGGATTGACAATCGCGCCCAACCATAGCAATTCGCATGCCACCTGAATATGTCCTCTATGCGAGGATATAAGGGTAATACAATATCAGTTTTGAGAACACAACCCGCCTGCGCGGGAATGACAGGGGATTGTACTTTCTTTGTCTCTACTTCTTGTCTCGATACGGGTGTCTCAAATAAAAGAGGTGTCTCAAACAAAAAGCCTTTCAGCAGGGAAAGCGAGACAATGCCGACCAGAGCTCTGTCCAGTCTTCGGTGTCGGGTAAAAGACCTCCCCCTGGCAAAGGGCAATGGCATTCGGTTAAGGATTTTTGGGTGTTTTTATAGCGTAGGATCGCCAGAAAAGAATCCCCCTTGAAAAAGGGGGCAGGGGGATTTTCAATTGTCC